>Ga0207892_1000009_pt1 | contig 215292 bp, 185 predicted proteins | sample LinPmetageLP54_FD_184063 | JGI IMG/M metagenome (GOLD analysis project Ga0207892, IMG submission 184063) | Marine viral communities from the Pacific Ocean - LP-54 (SPAdes) | ecosystem: Environmental > Aquatic > Marine > Oceanic | place: Pacific Ocean | collected 2010-02-09 | reverse complement strand
CGTAGCTCGTAGCTCGTAGCTCGTAGCTCGTAGCTCGTAGCTCGTAGCTCGTAGCTCGTAGCTCGTAGCTCGTAGCTCGTAGCTCGTAGCTCGTAGCTCGTAGCTCGTAGCTCGTAGCTCGTAGCTATCATTTCATTTCAGCGAATTGCCGGCGCTGCAGACAGGCCCAGCTTGTTGGCTACGCCTTCCCCGATGGACACCCCGAAACGGCGAACAAATTCCTCAAAGGGCGAACGACTGACGCTGTAGTTGACCATCTCTTCCAGCCCGACGATGTCCCTGGCCACATTACCCGGGCTCTTCAGGCCATCCACCAGGCCCAGCTCCATGGCCTTCTCGCCGGTCCAGAATAGACCAGAGAAGATTTCCGGATGGGTGTCCGCTTTCAGGCGATCACCACGACCGTTTTTTACTGCCATAATAAACTGCTGGTGGATTTCATCCAGCATCACCTGCATGTGTTTACGGTCTTCCGGGCTGATCGGGGAGAAGGGATCCATCACCGCCTTGTTTTCACCGGCGGTAAGCACACGACGTTCCACACCCAGTTTCTCGGCTGCCTCCTCAAAACCGAAGCCGGCCATGATCACGCCAATGGACCCCACGATGCTGGCCGGGTCCGCGTAGATTTCATCAGCGGCGGAGGCGATATAGTAGGCGCCGGACGCCCCCAGATCGGTGATGGCAGCATAAACCTTTTTCTCGGGATATTCGGCGCGCAGGCGCTTAATGGCGTTGTACACCTGATTGGACTGCACCGGCGAACCACCCGGACTATTGATCTTGAGAACAATCGCCTTGCTATTCTCCGCTTCGAAAGCCCGCGTCAGACCGCTTACAATCATATCCGCGCTGGCATCCTGATCCGGCGCGATCACACCGGAGACCGTCACGAAGCCCACATGCTCCTCAGTGACCTTCATGGTTTCTCCGGCCTTGCCCGGCAGCATGATGAATAGCAGCACGAACAGGTAAACGAACGTCAGAATCTTGAAGAAAATCCCCCAGCGACGGGATTTACGGTGCTCATCCTGGGCTTGACCCAGCAGCTTCTCGATGAGTTTCCACTCACGCTCGTTCCCGGGACGGGATGAAGGGGGCTGATTTTCCATTTACAGACTCTCCGTAACCAGTTCAGTCGCTGCCAGCCCTAGCACTGGCAGCAGATGATGCAATCTATCAATGACAGCCAGAGGCTCACAAGGCAACAGTTTCTCTACCGGATGAGCGCCGTAACTGACTGCCACACGGTCAACCCCGGCGGCTCTGGCCATCTCCAGATCAAAGGTAGTATCGCCCACCACAATCGCTCTTTGAGCCGACACTGCCATCTCCTGAAGCAACTCCAGCACCATGGCCGGGTGCGGCTTGGAATGGCTCTCATCCGCACAACGGGAGGCATCAAAATAGCGATCGAGCCCGGTGTTGCCCCATACCCGTTGCAAGCCCTTGCGGCTCTTGCCCGTGGCCACTGCCAGCTTCATCCCTGCTTCCCGCAACCCGGTCAGCAGGGATTCGGCACCGGGATAAAGAGCACTGGGTGTAGCCTCAGCGGCAATAAAGTGAAAGGCATAGCGTTCGCGCATGCGCTCAATGCCTCCAGCGTCCAGCACCGGGTAAAGCGTGCCGATTGCCTCCGGCAACCCCAGACCGATAATGCCGCATACGGTTTCATCGGGCAGTGAAGGGAGACCCAGATCCACCGCCGCCAGCTGCATGCAGCTGACAATCCGTCCGGTGGAGTCCATCACCGTGCCGTCCCAGTCAAAAATCACCAGATCGTAGTTCACCGGGCACCTCGCAGTGTCTTCAGGATGGCCTCGAAATCCTCATCCAGCGGCGCGGTGATGGTCACCTTCTTGCCGCTATTGGGATGGGGAAAGACCAGGTTGCGGGCATGAAGGCACAAACGCTTGTGACCGATGCTGGCGAGTAAAGCAGCCCCCTTGTCGGTGCCGTATTTATCGTCCCCCAGCAAAGGGAACCCGCCAAACTGGCTGTGCACACGAATCTGGTGGGTGCGACCGGTTTCCAGGGTCGCCTCAACCAGCTGCACATCCGCCAGCCGCTCCAGCATGCGAAAATGGGTGACCGACGCCTTGCCCTCCCGGGACACCCGGACAATGCGCTCGTTGCCGTTCTGCATTTTCAGCAGTGGCGCGTCCATGGTGCGCTCCTTGCCCTTGAAGCCCTGACAGAGCAACCAATAACGCTTCTCTACCTCACCGGCCTGCATCAGACGCTGCATCTTGCGCAGAAAGGCACGCTTGCGGGCCACCATGATCAGTCCACTGGTATCCCGGTCCAGCCGGTGGACCAGCTCCATTTCCTTTTCCGCCGGATGAATCACCCTCAGGGCCTCAATCAGCCCCAGGCTCACCCCGCTGCCACCGTGCACCGCCAGGCCGGCGGGCTTGTTGAAGATGAAGAGCTGATCATCCTCATAAACACAGGCCCGGCTGAGGCGCTCGGTCAGCCCACTGCTGACCACCGGCGGGGCCTCGGATTCGCTGGTGCGGATCGGCGGAATACGCACCACATCCCCAGTGGCCAGCCGGGTAGTCTGGCGGGCGCGCCCTTTATTCACCCGCACTTCCCCGGAACGAATGATCCGGTAGACACGAGATTTGGGCACCCCTTTCAGATGGGTGAAGAGAAAATTGTCCAGGCGTTGACCATGCCGGCCTTCGTCAATGGTCACGAAGCTGACACGGTTCGCTGCGGGGGTCTCGTCTGACATGGCGGCGATTCTATAGAAAAGAGCAATGAATAGTTAATAGTGAATAATTAATAGCTGCATGAATGCCGCACATAACCACCTGAAAGCAACGAAACCGCGCCCAATAAAACTATAAACCCATGATGGATTATAGCTTTTAACTATTAATTGTTAATTATTCACTATCCACTGCCCTGTTCCTATCTGATTGATCTCTCTTGGCTTTTGCTGCTATAGTCAAGCGTCGACCTGAATATAGGCGACGGCGACGCGCAGCGAACATTCGCCGTCTGGCCCGCTCCGGCATAGCCGAGAAGACAGAGCCCGCCTCAGGTCTACAATAAAGCGTTATCGCCCATTCGCAGATTGCAGTGTGGGCAAACGCTGCAGATGAACCCGTTTAAACAGCGTCCGATGACGGACCCTGAACATTAACGATGGTGGCTGCAGCGCCGGTCAAACGACCTGGAAAACAGACAGACAAGAGTTTACACATTGCTGTGTGACAACTAACCACGGCAATCGCGTGAAGCATTACAGGCTGGCCTATTGTCAGTACGATTACGCACTAAACATTGCACACAACTCGGAGAGCTGCTGACTCAGGCACTATAATCACCCAGGAAAGCGATCAAACACGCCCCGCGTGCGCCCTGCCCGTGACAAGCCTGCCAGCACTCCCCCTGGTCTGCTACCGGTTACATTCCGGCCCTGCCTCATGCCACCACAAACTTGTGGTAGCACCATGAAACGTATGCTTATTAACGCCACTCACCCTGAAGAGGTTCGGGTGGCACTGGTCGACGGCCAACGGCTGTATGACCTGGATATCGAACACAGAACCCGTGAACAGAAAAAAGCCAACATCTATAAAGGCAAGATCACCCGGGTGGAACCGTCCCTGGAAGCCGCGTTTGTAGATTTCGGCGCCGATCGTCACGGCTTTCTTCCCCTCAAGGAAATTTCCCGTCAGTACTTCCAGAAAGACCCGAAAGACATCCAGGGTCGCATCAACATCAAGGAAGTGATCAAGGAAGGTCAGGAAGTCATCATTCAGGTGGCCAAGGAAGAACGTGGCAACAAGGGCGCCGCCCTCACCACCTTCATCAGCCTGGCCGGCCGCTATCTGGTACTGATGCCCAACAACCCCCGTGCCGGCGGTATTTCCCGTCGCATTGAGGGTGAAGAACGCCAGCAGCTCAAGGAAGCCCTGGGCGCGTTGACCATCCCCGATGAAATGGGTGTGATCGTTCGTACCGCCGGCCTGGGACGCAGCGCCGAGGAACTGCAGTGGGACCTGAACTACCTGCTGAAGTTGTGGAACTCCATCGACGATGCCTCCAAGGATCGCAAGGCGCCCTTCCTGATCTATCAGGAATCCAACGTCATCATCCGTGCTATCCGCGACTACCTGCGCAAGGACATCGGCGAAGTCCTGATCGACTCCAAAAAAGTCTACGACGAGGCCCAGGGCTTCGTGCAGCAGGTGATGCAGGACTTCCAGCACAAGATCAAACTGTACAGCGACGAAACCCCGCTGTTCTCTCGCTTCCAGATCGAGTCCCAGATCGAGACCGCCTTTGAGCGCGAAGTGAAGCTGCCTTCCGGTGGCTCCATTGTTATCGATCCCACCGAAGCGCTGGTGTCCATCGACATCAACTCCTCCCGTGCCACCAAAGGCGCGGACATCGAGGAAACCGCCCTGAACACCAACCTGGAAGCAGCGGATGAAATCGCCCGCCAGTTGCGGTTGCGTGATATCGGCGGCCTGATCGTGGTGGACTTCATCGACATGGGGCCGGCCCGCAACCAGCGGGACGTGGAAAATCGCATGCGCGATGCCCTGGAGGCCGACCGCGCCCGTATCCAGCTGGGCCGCATTTCCCGCTTCGGTTTGCTCGAGCTGTCCCGTCAGCGGCTGCGCCCGAGCCTGGGGGAAACCTCCAGCATTGTTTGCCCGCGCTGTAACGGTCAGGGCCACATCCGTGATGTGAAATCCCTGGCTCTGAGCATCCTGCGCCTCATTGAAGAAGAGGTGATGAAGGAGCGCACCGGCGAGATCCAGGCCCAGGTGCCGGTGGCCGTCGCCACCTACCTGCTTAACGAGAAACGCGAACCCCTGCGCGCCATTGAAGATGCGCACAATGTTCGCGTGGTCATCATCCCCAACCAGAATCTGGAAACCCCGCATTTCGAGGTGGAACGGATTCGTGATGACCAGACCATCGCCCAGCCCAGCCATGAACTGGAACTGCTGGAAGGGAACAAGGATGCGGATATCGCCTCCGCCCAGGACACCGAAATCAAGACCCAGGAGCCGGCCGTCAAACTGATGGCACCGGACACCGCCCCGCCGCCGCCGAAACCGGCTCCGGCACCCGCGGCTACCCCTACAGAAAATCTAGGCATCCTGGCCCGTTTCTTCACCTGGCTGGCGCAGATCTTTACCAGCGAACCCAAGCAGCCCAAGGCCAAGAAACCCCAGCCCCAGGGCAAGGGTAGCTCGCGCCAGCAGAACACCCGCGGTGGTCGCGGCGGCAACAACCGCAACCGTAACGACAACCGTAACAAGCAGGATGCAGGCAAGAGCGGCGGCAAGGGTGGCGATAACGATAATCGCAACCCGCGCAACAAACGCCAGAACGACAAGGACGGTGGCAATCGCAAGAGCGACAACCGCCAGTCTGACAATCGTGGCGACAACCGTTCTGCAGACCGCTCCGGCGACAACAAGGACGACAACCGCAACGAACGTCGCGGCCGTAACGACAACCGTCGTAATCGCAACGACAACCGTGGCGGCGACAACCGTAACGACGGTCGCAACAATGAAGGCCGCAATGACGGTCGCAACGACAACAAGGGCGACAAGAGCGACGGCGGCAACAAGCCACGCAACAAGAAGCCCCAGCAGCAGGACAACACCGAAGGCAACAGCGACAGCAAGGGCCCCAAGGCGTCCCGCCGCAACGATGCCAAGGATGATCGTCCGCTGCGCGAACGTCAGCGTCCGGCAAAATCCGCAGCCAATGGCGACAAACCCGCTGGCGAGCAGAAGCCCCAGCAGGCTCAGCCGGCCCGTACCCCTGCCCCGCCAACGGTGATGGACAACGAAGGCCATCCGCCGGCGAAGCTGGTTCCAGCACAGGAACCGACTGCTGGTGAGCAGCCTCAGGCAGCTACCAAGGTTGAGAATACCGAGAAAGCTGAGACTCAAAGCGCTGCCAAGCCGGCACAGGCTCAGGAAACGGCCAAAGCCGAAAAGGTAGAGAAAGACTCCAGCGCGCAAACAGCAGAGCAGCCTGCCGCCCCGGCTCCGGCGCCGAAAGCAGAACCGCAGCCCGAGCAGCAGGTAAAAGCAGAGCCGCAAGTAAAGGCTCAAGCGGAACCGCAAGCTGAAGCGCCCGAGAAACAGGCCGACAAACCGGCAGCGCAAGCGCCTGCTGCAGAGAAACCGGCCCAGGAAAAACCGGCCCAGGAAGCTGAGGCTCCCCAGGCCGAAACACCGAAAGCCGCTGAGCCCAAAGCGGAGCAACCCGCTGCTGCACCGCAAGCGGCCACAACCGATGCGCCAGAGCAACCTGAGCCGCAAGCGCAGGACACGGCCAAGGCAGAAACCCCGACCGAGGCGCCAGCTGCAGAAGCCCCAGCTCCGGCTCAAGCGGAAGACAAGCCGACCGCCAGCGAACCGGTGGCAGAAGAAAGCGCCGCCGAGGACGATGCCACGGTCCGTGCCAGCAATGACCCGCGTCAACCGGGCTACCAGCGCACCGCGCCGGCCCCCCGTGAAGCGGAAAAGCCGAAAGAGGCCCCCAAGCCGGAAGCCAATGAGCTACCCAGCCGGGCCACCGAGGTAAAAGCGGTACGCGCCGAAGCCAAACCCGCCGCCGCAGAGATGGGCCGGGCCAGCAACGACCCGCGCCAGCGCCGCCGGCAGCAACAGGCAGAAGCGGCAGCCGCCGCCAAAGCCGCAGAAGAGGACGCTTCCTCAGAATCCTGAGGTAAGCTGATACTTCGCCCATAAAAAAGCCCCGCTCTTTAGCGGGGCTTTTTTATGGGCGCTGCTCCCAAGACGTAGGGTGCACTGAGCCTAAGGCGAACTGCACCAATCCGGCGTTTGAATGGTGCAGTTCGCCTTAGGCTCAGTGCACCCTACGCAATCTGTGACAGTGGGGAGAAATTCAGCGTTCGGCGTTCCGTTGCAGGAGGCTGCCAGCAGCCGCTCCTTTTTCGCGTGCAAGCACGCTCCTACAGCGGCTCAGTTGCGCGCTTCTACGGCAGCAGGATGGGCTCCTGCTCCAGGCTGACACCAAAACGCTCCCAGACATCCCGACGCACGGCAGAGGCCAGTGCCAACACATCTTCACTGGTGCCACCACCGTGGTTAACCAGCACCAGGGCCTGCTCACTATGCATGCCCACGGGACCCAGCCTGCGCCCTTTCCAGCCAGCCTGTTCGATCAGCCAGCCAGCGGCCAGCTTGATGCCCTCGGGCTGCTCATAGCCCACCAGGCCCGGGAAGCTCTTTTTCAGTTGTCCCGCCTTGTCGACACTCACCACCGGGTTCTTGAAGAAACTGCCGGCATTGGCCAGTACCGCCGGGTCGGGCAATTTGCTCTGGCGCACGGCAATTACCCGCTCACGCACCGCCGCCGGCAACACATCCTCGACAGGCAGGTGCGCAAAGTGATCCTTGAGGGGACCATAACTCACATTACAGGCCGGCAGCTTGTTAAGGCGCAACTCGATACCGGTAATCACATAGCGGCCCCGATCGCGACTTTTGAAGCGGCTGTCCCGGTAGGCGAATTCACATTCTTCGGCAGCAAAGTGCGTTACCCGGCCGCTGGCCACTTCCATCACGGTAACCTGCTCCAGCACCTGGGACAGCTCCACTCCATAGGCACCGATATTCTGGAACGGTGCTGCCCCGGCGGTGCCGGGAATCAGCGACAGGTTTTCCAGCCCCTGCCAGCCCTGCTCGACCGTCCAGGCCACCAGATCATCCCAGTGCACCCCGGCACCGGCGGCAACCCAGACGAACTCCGCATCCTCTTTCACCAGGGCCATACCATCCATGGCCGGACACAGGGTGAGGCCGGGTAAATCACCGTGGATCACCAGATTGCTGCCCTCGCCGATCACCTGCAACGACTCGGCCGGATCACGCTCGGCCAGCACCTGTTCCAGGGCATCCAGGGTGACCGGCCTGGCCAGTCGTCGGGCACGGGCGGGCAAACGCAGGGTATTGAGTTCGCTCAGATCCGCATCGGTTTCCACTAACGGCGGCTGGAGCAGACTCATAGGCGCTCTCGCAGCGCATCCAGGAGACCGTCGGCACCGCCTTCAATCAGATCCAGGACACGATCAAAGCCGTCCTCACCGCCGTAGTAAGGGTCCGGCACCTCGCTCACGGAGGCACCGCTGGCGTAATCCAGAAAGCGCCCCAGCGTGACCGTGACATCTGCCGGTTGCATGGCCTGCAGATCCGCCAGATTGGCATTGTCCATGGCCAGCACCACGTCAAACTCGTAGAAGTCCTGCGGGCCCACCTGGCGAGCACGCAAGGAATCCATCTGGTAGCCTCGGCGGGCCGCCGCTTCCCGGGTTCGCGGGTCCGGGGCACGGCCAATATGCCAGTCTCCGGTGCCGGCGCTGTCGATACGGATTTTCTCTTCCAGACCGGCGGCAATCACACGCTCACGAAAGACCGCCTCGGCGGTGGGTGAGCGGCAGATATTACCCAGGCAAACAAAAAGCACGGACACTGTCATGCCTGCCCTCCCAGTTGCGTACGCAAACGCTCCAGGTCTTCCTGAGTGTCCACACCGCCCGGTACCGCCTCAATGGCCGGTGCCACGTGAATCGCTACGCCATTGGCCATGGCCCGCAGCTGCTCCAGGGACTCCAACTGCTCCAGTTTCGCTGGCGGCCATTGCACATACTGGTGCAGAAATGACACCCGGTAAGCGTAGATACCAATGTGTCTCCACCATTCACCTTTCGCAAAACGCTCACCACTGATATCCCGGCTACCGTCGGCAAAGGCATCACGATGCCAGGGAATCGGCGCCCGGGAAAAATAGAGTGCCCGACCATCATCATCAAACACTACTTTCACCACATTGGGGTTGAACAGATGGTCTGCGTCTTCGATGGGCTCACACAAGGTGGCCATCTGGCAGGAAGGATTGGCGGCCAGGTTGGCGGCCACCTGATTGATCACCGACGGCGGGATCAATGGCTCGTCACCCTGCACATTGACGATGATATCGTCATCGGCCAATTCCAGTTTGGCGGCCACTTCCTGAAGACGGTCGGTACCGGAAGGGTGATCCTCCCGGGTCATGACCACCGGTACCTGCCCATCCAGAGCCTCGGCAATACGGCTATCATCGGTGGCTACATAGACCTGCCCTGCCTGACTTTGCTGACAACGCTCGGCCACCCGCACCACCATGGGCTTGCCGGCGATATCCGCCAGCGGCTTGCCCGGCAAGCGAGTCGATGCATAACGGGCAGGCACCACCACATAAAAACTCATCGTCCTTCCTCTTTTCTTACCAAATAGCGTTGATGCTCTCTGTAGGAGCCATGCTTGCATGGCGAACCGGGTGATCCTCGATAGACAGGCAGCTCATTGCCCCTCCGCTGGTTCGCCATGCGAGCATGGCTCCTACAACACAATCGAATTGATCACTCTGGCGATGTGCCCAGCGCCCGGTCCAGCATCTGCTCCAGCAACCCTTCCGGCAGACTGGCCGTCACTGGCAGATACCACCAGTGCGGTTCGGCGAAGGGGGCGCATTTTACCGCATCCTTTTCGGTCATCAGCACCGGGAGGCCATCGGCAAACGCCAGATCCGCTGGCTGGAAAGCATGATGATCCGGGAACACATGGGGGGTGGCGCTCAGGCCGAGAATGCTGAGCAGATTAAAAAACCGCTTGGGGTTGCCGATGCCGGCCACCGCGTGGACCTGGGGGTGCTCGCGCAAGAATGCCTGATGATCCAGTGTTTCGCCCGTAGCCAGGGAGGTGATGTCTGCGGGGCGCATGATCATCGGGTGCGCCCCACTCCAGCCACCTCCGGTGCTGACCACGAAATCCACTTCCTTGAGGCGGGTCGCCGGCTCTCGCAGCGGGCCTTCCGGCAGGCAGCGGCCATTGCCCAGACCACGCTGACCATCCACCACCACAATTTCTGCGCTGCGCGGCAGGGCGTAATGTTGCAGACCGTCATCGCTGATCACCAGATCCGGAGTGTGATCGCGGATGGCCACGTCCAGTGCATTGCGACGATCCGGGTCCAAAATCACCGGAACGCCGGTGCGGCGGGCGATCAGCACAGGCTCATCGCCTACCTCCAGTGCATTGCTGTCCGCGGTGACCAGATGGGGATAGTGATCGATCTTGCCGCCGAATCCCCGAGACACCACCACCACCTTCAAGCCACGGGCAACGGCGGCCTGCACCAGGGCAATCACCAACGGCGTCTTGCCAGTGCCGCCCACGGTAATATTGCCGACCACCAATACCGGCACCGGCGGCGAGGGCTTTTCCTTGCGAAACCGTTGCAGGCGTCGCTTGGCCTCCAGGGACACCAGCATGGAGAGCGGCCGTAGTGGAACCAGCCACGGGCTACCCTTATACCAGCCCTGTTGAATCCATTCGCTCAATGAGCCCATGGCCGACTTACTCCTCGGCAAAATCCATGCGATACAGCTGGGTATAAAGGCCATTCTTGTTCAGCAGTTCCTGATGTGACCCCTGCTCGATCAACTGGCCCTGATCCAGTACCAGAATCCGGTCGGCTTTCTCGATGGTCGACAGGCGGTGGGCAATCACCAGGGTAGTGCGCCCGACCATGACCTGCTCCAGCGCCTGCTGAATATGATGCTCGGATTCCGTATCCAGGGCACTGGTGGCTTCATCCAGAATCAGGATCGGCGCGTCTTTCAGCAATGCCCTGGCAATGGCGATACGCTGGCGCTGGCCACCGGAAAGCTGTACGCCGTCCTGCCCCAGCCGGGTTTCCAGGCCATGCTCCAGCTGCTCGATAAAGCGCCAGGCATGAGCGTCACGGGCCGCCTGTTCAATCGCCGCATCATCCACACCACGGAGCTCGCCATAAGCGATGTTGTTGCGCACGGTATCGTTAAACAGCACTACCCGCTGACTGACCATGGCAATCTGGTGACGCAGGTCGGTGAGCTGAATATCCGGCAGCGGTACGCCATCCAGCAGAATGCGCCCCTGATCCGGATCGAAGAAGCGAGGCAACATGGCACTGATGGTGCTCTTCCCTGCCCCGGAACGCCCGACCAGCGCCACGGTTTCACCGGACTTGATAGAGAAACTCAAATTCCTGAGAACCGGCTGCGCCGGATCATACCCATAGGTGACGCCGTCAAATTCGATATCCCCCCGCGCCTTGGCTGGCAGCACATAGGTACCGGCGTCCTCTTCCTGTTCAGTATCCAGCAACTCGAAAAGACTGGAGGCACCGGTCACCCCACGCTGCACTTTTACGTTCACATCCGTAAGCTGCTTGAGCGGCTTCTGAATCATGCCGGCAGCGGCGATATAGGACAGAAAACCACCTACGGAAAGATCTTCGCCCATCAGATTGATGTAGAGAAACGTGATCGCACCGATGCCCACTGCCACAAACAGCTGCACGATTACCGTGCTGGCAATCTTGCTGGCATTGAGCTTCACATTCTGCTTGGCAAAGCTGCGGCTGACGCCATGAAACCGATCGGCTTCCTGCTCCTGGGCGCCAAAGATTTTCACTTCCCCGCTGCCCTCGATGGCTTCGCCGAGAAAATGGGTAATGTTCGCCATGGAAGACTGGATACGACGACTGATCTTACGAAACCGCTTGCTGGTAATATTCACGACCAAGGCAATCAACGGCGCCACGGCCACCAGAATCAGAGTCAGCTTCCAGTTCTGCCAGAGCAGAAAGGAGGTCAGCCCAATCACCGTAAGCCCTTCACGGATGATCACAATGATGGCATCGGTACCGGCACTGGTGACCTGCTGGGCGTCGAAAATTATTTTCGACATGATGCGCCCGGACGCATTGCGATGATATTCCGACTGGGGCAAACGCAACACATGGCCGAACACGTCATTGCGTAATACATACACCAGCTGCTGCGCCACCCAATTCATGGAGTAGCTACCCATGAACTGGCCCAGGCCCTGAAAAATCACCAGCACCAATGGCGCGATGGATACCAGCAAAACCCGGGTCTCCGTGGGCTCGACAATGGTTTCACCAAGGAAGCCGGCAAGCTGGGCAGCGCCGGCCTGAGTCGCCGCGTACAGCGCGTAACCGATGACACTGATGACCAGCATCAACCAGTACGGTCGAACATAACTGAGCAGCCGCTTGTAGGTCGGCCACACGTCCACAGAGGATTGACTCATTGTGCCTCGTTGGGAGATTCGCGAGTAGTGAGCGACAGCTTAACAAAACCCAGCTGTCCGGCCACGTCATAAACGCGAACCACCGACTGATAGGCCACATTGGCATCCGCATAGATTTGCAACGGCAAGTCGGTTTTTTCCTGCCCCAGTTTCAACAGCGCGGTGCGTAGCGTCTTGCTATCACTGGCCGCCAGCTTTTCGCCGTTGACCAGATAATCGCCGGTCGACGTAATCGTCACCTCAACCTGGTCCGAAGACTGCGCCAACGGCGCTGCTTCCGCCTCCGGCAGCGTAATGGACAACTGGGTCTTGTCATCAAACGTGGTAGAGACCATGAAGAAAATCAGCAGCAGAAACACCACATCAATAAGCGGTGTCAGGTTAACGCTGATTTCCTCCTGGCTGGGCCGGGGAAACTTCACGCCTTGCCCCCCGGGTCCGCCTCACGATCACCGTGTACCAGATCCACCACATGCACAGCGCTTTGCTCCAGTTCCATGGTGATTTCTTCCACGCGACGCACAAAGAAACGGTGGAAGAAAATGGCTGGAATCGCCACCACCAGACCGGCAGCGGTGGTCAACAGCGCCTGGGAAATACCGCCGGCCAACTGGGCCGCATCGCCAGTGCCATGCATCATGATGGCGGCAAAAACATCAATCATGCCGATCACGGTACCCAGCAAGCCCAGCAGCGGCGTGATGGCAGCGATGGAGCCGAGAGTGCTGAGAAACTTTTCCAGTTCATGCACCACGATGGTGGCGCTTTCCTGGATACTTTCTTTCATGATCTCGCGGCCATGGCGGGCATTGGCCAACCCGGTAGCCAGAATGCGGCCCAGCGGCGAGCTGTCACGCAGCTTGACCAGATTGCCCTCGTTGAGCAGACCCCGCTTGAGCAGCGTCTGCACCTGCGGCACGGTATCCGCCGGCGCCAACTTGCTCGGACGCAGGGTCCAGAAACGTTCCACCACAATGGCCAGAGCCACCACCGAACAGATCAAGATCGGGAGCATCATCCAACCCCCGGACTGCACAAGATCCTGCACCTTAACTTCTCCCCTCACTCACAGCGTCGTTTTCAGAGCGCCGTCGGGTTAATTTGAACCTGAAGCCATGACTTCAGGTTAATCATTACCAGAAACGCCAGGCCGCTGGCCGATGCCAGGGTCTTTCACGAAATTGGCGCCATGTTGTTATAAGCGGCACATTATCAGCGGCACCCCAGCGAAACACAATCATGCCATCCCGGTCGGTGCGCAGAACTGTGACCCCGGCATTGCCCAGCCGTTGCAGCACCTGCGGGTGCGGATGACGAAAACGATTCCGATAACCGGCACTGACCAGCGCATAGGCGGGCTGCACCTGTCTCAACAGGGCCGCACTGGTACTGCTGCTACTGCCATGGTGTGCCACCACCAGCAAATCCGTACGCGGCAGCGAACCCAGCAATCGATACTCACTCTGCTTGCCGATATCACCGGGTATCAGCAACGAGCTCCCGGCACCGGACACCTGCAGCACACAACTCGACTCGTTGCCCGGCACCACCTCCGGCCCGGGCCACAGCAGCGTAAACGTCACTCCATCCCAGCCCCACTGCTGCCCCGCACGACACGCCTCGCTACCCGGCACACGTTGCGGTTCACCGCTGGACACCGGTGCCATGCCGGCTAACACCTTCATGCCACCGGCATGATCATTGTCCCCGTGGCTGATAATAATGCGGTCGGGCGTCAGCCCCTTACGGGCCAGCCATGGCAGGATAATGCGCCGGGCCATGCTGTCACCAGGCCATGACGGCCCGCTATCGTAAATCAGCAGATGTTCCCGGGTGCGCACCGCTAACGCCAGCCCCTGCCCCACATCAAACGCCACCAACTCCCAATCACCCTCAGACAATGGCGCTGCTCGTTGACACAACCAGGGCAATAACAGGATCGGCAGCAATCGCCGAGGAAACGGCAATGCCGGCATCAGCAGCAGAGCCAGTGCCAGCATCGCAAACAGCCCACTGGTTGCCGTTGGCAACGGCAACCGCCAGCCACTGGTCGAGGACGCCAGCGATGCCATGAGCCACACAGACAACTCCGTGCCAGTGGCCGCCCCCTGCAGAATCCAGCCCTGCTGCAACAGGCTGCCCAGCAAGGCCAGCGGCACCACTATGCAGGTATACAAGGGGATCAGAAACAGATTGGCCAAGGGCGCACTGATCGACCATTGCTGGAACAGAATGGCACCGAGCATGGCCATCATCACCGGCAGCAGCACCAGTAACCAGCGGGCACCATGACTGGTCACCAGCATGGCAATGGCAGCCACTGCGCCGAACGACAACCACAGGCTTTCCGAAAGCGCCGACAAAGGGAACAGCAGTAGCACCATCAACAGCGCCACCCCGAGGCTCTTCCACAATGGCACTGACACGCGAGCACACTGCGCCACCGCTACCACCGCCAGCATAATCACGGCGCGTACTGTTGGCAGACTGAACCCGGCCAGGGCGGCATAACCCAGAGCTGCCAGCAGTGCCGGCCCCCAGGCCAGTTGCTGCAACGTAAACACGGTTAAAACTGGGAACAGGCGCTGCATCATCGGCCCCAGCAGCCAGCGCCCCAACCACCAGAACCAACCGGCGACAATGGCGATATGCAGGCCGGAAATGGCCAGCAGGTGGGCGCCACCAGTGATCTGAAATTGCTGCCACAGCTCGCTGGACAACCGCGACCGGTCGCCCACCACCAGTGCCGGCAGGATCGCTCTGCCCGCTGGCGACACGGATACCCGCTCCGCCACCAGGTCCGACAACCACTGTCGCCAACGATCCAGTCCCTTATCACGACCCTGCACCGTCCACGACTGCACGGTACCCCGGGCATCAATGCCCGCAGCCAGATCCCGCCGGGCCGCATCCACGCCGGTGGCATTGTAGACCCCACGGGGCGCCTTCAACTTCACCATCAGCGCCAGTCGCTGATCTGCCTTCACCTGCACCGGCAGTTCATAGGCGTTGACCCGGATACGATGCATGCCGGGCCAGCGGGTGGCGCCCCAAACGTCCAGCGTCAGCGTCTGGCGATACCGCCAGCGACCGAAACGAAACTCGTTGACCGTGGCCGGCAACCCCACCACCTTGCCTTGCATGACCAGGGTTTCCCCTTCCAGGGAAGCAGGCAGCCTTGCTGACACGCCACTGTTCAGTTGTACAACGCCGTAACACCACAACAGCGGCAACCACACCAGCCAACGCCGCCCGCGCCGCCAACCCAGAACCGCTACTACCACCAGTACCAGCAGCGGCCACAACAGGCCCAGCCAGCATGCTGCCGCCAGCGCCGCCGATAAGCACCACAATCGCATCCCTGCTCCCGTGGAAAATAGTCGCTTTCTTCACGGTCAGTCTTTGTATGATGTCCAGGAGACACAAAGCCCCGTGTAGGTGTATGCCTTTTTTTCCGATCCGGGCATAATAGCCACCCGCGGGGTGCAGCCAGGTAAGTTTCTGACGCTATTTCATGCCCGCCATGCGCCATGAAACCTCTGAAGAGGCTCCCAACGCATAACACAAGTCGGGTGGTACCCAGCCTGCCGGGCACCTAAGCTGATACCGACACGACATTCACGGGATTCTCCCGACACGGTCTGCAGACGTGAGTTCATGCCAAAACGGATCTTCCGAAAATACCTGCCAAAACCGGATCGCCTGCGCGAACACAAAGCGCTGAGCTTTCTGGGTGAGGTATTGGCCGATCCGAACCTGTGGCACATCAACCGGCGCTCACTAGCCGGTGCCGCCTTTATCGGGGTCTTTACTGCCCTGCTACCCATTCCCTTGCAGATGGGGCTGGCCGCTCTGCTCGCTGTGCGCTTCCACTGCAACCTGCCACTGTCGGTGGTATTGGTGTGGATCTCCAATCCGGTCACCTATGTACCGATTTTCTATTTCACCTACCGGATTGGCGCCTGGATGCTGGGAATGCCGCACCATAGTGGCGAAGGCATTACCGTGGCCTGGTTTGTAGAGCAACTGGTGCCGCTATGGCTGGGATCAACGCTATGCGCAGTGGTGTTTGGCGGGCTCGCCTATGCCGCCGTGAAAGTGGCCTGGCGGCTGGCCGTGGTACGCAGCTGGAACCTGCGTGCCCACCGCCGCGCCAGGGTGCTGCGACGCGAAGCTCGCAAGCAGGAAGAACAGGAAGCGAAAGAGGACGACGACTCAGAGCCGCCGCAATAACCCGTCGTGTAACTCGTATTGTTGCGGGCAGCGTGACGCAAATTCGCGATCGTGGGTAACGATCATGAAAGCGGTACCCAGGGTTTCGTTGAGTTCCAGCATCAGTGACTGCACATGGGCAGCGGTACGTTCATCCAGATTGCCGGTAGGCTCATCTGCCATCACCAGGGCCGGCTCGGTTACCAGAGCCCTAGCAATAGCGACTCGTTGGCGCTCCCCGCCACTCAGTGCCGACGGCTTGTGCTTGAGACGATGCTCCAGCCCTACCTTCTTCAGAGTAGCCGCCGCTTTCTCCTGGCAGCTTGCCGGACTGTCACCGCGAATCAGCAGTGGCATGGCCACATTCTCCAACGCAGTGAATTCCGGTAACAGGTGATGAAACTGGTAGACGAAACCCAGATAGCGGTTGCGCAGCTTGCCGGTATCACGATCACTCATGGTCGCCAGCGCATTGCCAGCAATGGAAACACTGCCCCGGGTTGCCCGATCCAGCCCTCCCAGTAGATTCAGCAAGGTGGACTTGCCCGAGCCGGAGGTGCCGATGATTGCCAGAATATCCCCCTGGGTCACGGTCAGATCCACACCGCTGAGCACTTCCAGTTCGTTGTTCCCTTCGTCGTAACTTTTCACCAATTTTTCGGCTTGCAGCACGATACCGGTGCCGGTGGCGTTGCGGGAATCATTCATAACGCAGGGCCTCCGCCGGTTGCACCCGGCTGGCACGCCAGGATGGGTATAGGGTGGCAGAAAAGCTGATCACCAGGGCAATGGAGACGATAGTGATCACATCCGACCACTGCAGCTCCGAAGGAAGATAGTTAACGAAGTAGGCGTCAAACAGACGGGTATTGAAGGTCTTCTCTACCCACTCAGCCAACTTGCTGACATTGGTGGCCAGCAGCACGCCAAGGCCGGTTCCCAGCAAGGTACCGGCAAAGCCGATCACGGTGCCCTGCACCATGAAAATCCGCATGATGGTACCCGGCGAAGCCCCCAGGGTACGCAGCACCGCAATATTGCCGCGCTTTTCAGTGACCAGCATCACCTGACTGGAAATGATATTGAACGCCGCCACCGCCACGATAAAGCTGAGCAACAGCGTCATCATGGTTTTTTCCATCTTTATAGCCTGGAACAAATTGCCGTGGCTGCGGGTCCAGTCGCGGGTGTAGTAATTGGGGCCCAGTTCCTGCTGCAGCGTCCAGCCCATGGCCGGGGCACTGAACAGGTCATCAAGCTTCAGCCGCACGCCCTGTACAGTTCCCGCCTGGCGGGCCAGCTTGGCGGCGTCCTGCACATTGATGTAGGCATACAGGGAATCCACTTCCGCCCGCACCCGGAATATCCCGGTGACGGTGAAACGCTTGAAACGGGGCATCACCCCGGCAGGGGAAATGGTGGCTTCCGGCAGTACCAGGGTAACCTTGTCCCCCAGTTCGGCGCCGAGACGACGGGCCAGCCCATAGCCGAGCACCATGCCAAACTCGCCGGGGGCCAGCTTTTCCAGCTCGCCCTGCTCCATGAAGTCGCCGACGATGGACACCTTTCGCTCGGCCTGGGGCTCGATGCCATTGATCATGGCACCCGCCACATTGCCGCGATGGCTGAGCATACCCTCCAGTTCCACAAAGGGCGCCACGGCTTCAATCTCATCGTGGTGCCCCAGCCGATTGGCCAGCGCCTGCCAGTCCTCGACCGGCTCGCGCCCCTGCACGGACAAATGAGTGACCATGCCAAGAATGCGCGTCTGCAATTCCCGGTCAAAACCATTCATAACGGAAAGGACCGTGATCAGTACGGCAACCCCCAGCATCAAACCCAATGCGGAAATCAGCGTAATCACGGAAATAAAGCTGTTGCGGGCGCGGGCGCCGGTGTAGCGCAGCCCCACATAAAAGGATAGAGGTCGAAACATGCAGCGCATTTAACCCGAAACCAAAGACAAATACCACGGCTCTGGAAAACTGCTACATTACAAATTCTGCTTTGTGAACAGCGTCCGCGCTCATGATCTAGCAAAATGGTTGAATAAGCGTCTTTAACTTTCTAATATCGAAAGAAAATACATCTCGCCGGGGGAAAAAATGAAGACAACAATAATGACGCTGCTAGCCTCGGCAGCGCTGGCCATGCCGGTTACAGCCCTGGCCGCAGAGACTCCCCAACGCGGTATGCCAGAAGCGCAAGTACGGGCAGACTTCGGTTCACCTGCCTCCGTCCAGGGCCCGGTGGGTTCACCGGCGATTACCCGCTGGAACTACGACGGCTTCACCGTCTACTTCGAAAACGGCATCAGCCTGCATACTGTGGTCGATCGCCCGGCCAGTGCCGCACCGGATGTGGTGTCCGGCACCCAACAGCTGCCTGCCATTGAAGAAACCACAGCCGACACCGAACAAGAACAGCAAGCAGCGCCGGAGAGCGCCGCGCCGCCCATGTTCGACCCGGTGAGCGGCAGCTTTGTTGGAGCGGAAACGAAACAAGACGCACCGGCCGAGCAACAACCTGCCACCATCGAGGCCCCTGAACCAGAAGCCCCGCAACAGCCCCCTGAGCCGGCGCCAGAACCCGAACCAGCTCCCAAGCCACAAGCCAACGTTACAGAGGATGGACCGGAGGCGGTAACAGAACCAACAGAACCGGCCACCGCGCCCCAATCCAAAGAGCAACCCCCGGCCGATGGCGAATTCCGCTTTGACCCGGTTACCGGTCGCATCATCATCGCCGGCGAAGTGACTCCCGAGCAGGCTGCTGCCAAAAAGCAGCAACAGCTGGAGCAACAGGCCGAAGAAACCGCTGAATCAGCAAAAGCCGAAGCCAAGCAGCTAGAAGAACAAGCAGCTGATGCTGTGGCTGATGCCGAAAAACAGGCTGACCAGGCCGCCGCTGACACTGCAGAAAAGGCCAGCGAAGCCGAACAACAGGTGAATGCCGACGTACAGGAACAGGCTGACGAGGCCGAGCAAAAGGTCGAGGAAGTGGAGGAAGAATCGCAAGGCGGCTTCTCTATTGACTGGGATGCACGCCGGTAGCAAACTCGCGCGCATCGCCCCCTCCTAGCGGACTTCCCGAGCATGCGCCGACTTCTTCCTGAATGGCACCCCCAGTGGGGGGTGCTGCTGGCCTGGCCCGACACCCACACCGATTGGGTGAATCATCTGGCCGACGCCGAACACTGTTATCTGGATCTACTCGCCGCCCTGCTGGATCATCAGCAGGTGCGGCTGGTATGCCGTGATACTGCCAGCGAACAACGCGTCAAAACCCTCGCCGCCGATCGCGGCCTGGATACCGAGCGCCTTGAACTGATCATTGCCGACTACAACGATACCTGGGCCCGGGATTTCGGCCCCATTGCTGTGGAAGATAACGGTAACGTTGAGCTGCTGGATTACACCTTTACCGGCTGGGGCGGCAAATTTGACGCCGACAAGGACAATACCCTGAACCGTCGTCTGCCCTGGCAACTGCCACTGCACAGTCCCTCGCTGGTACTGGAAGGCGGCGCCATCGACACCGACGGCCAAGGCAATCTACTGACCACACGCCATTGCCTGCGCAATCCCAACCGCAACCCGGACCTGTCCGAGGCAGAGCTGGTCGCATTGCTCAAGGAACAGCTGGGCGTTACCGATATCTGGTGGCTGGATCACGGCGAGCTGGAAGGCGACGACACCGACGCTCATGTGGACACGCTGGCGCGCTTCGTAGATACCCGCACCATCGCCTATGTGCAATGCCGGAACCAGGCCGACAGCCACTACGCCAGCCTGGCCGCCATGGAGCACGAGCTACAGACACTGGCCCGGCAACACAACCTGACACTGGTGCCCCTGCCCCTGCCCACCCCGCAGTTCAACCGGGAAGGCGAGCGACTGCCGGCCACCTATGCCAACTTCCTTATTACCAATGAGAAAATCCTGCTGCCCATTTATGGCTGCGATATGGATCAGCAGGCCATTGATGCCTTGCAGAGCGTATCCGGTGACCGCCAGGTGACTCCGGTAAACTGTCGGGTATTGATCGAACAACACGGCAGCCTGCATTGTGTCACCATGCAATTGCCCCGTGGCGCGGTCTGAACAAGGTTTTTAGGAGATACTCATGCGCGTGGCCGTTATCCAGCAGAAAAACCACAGTGATCTGCAAGCCAACCTGGATCATTCCCTGGCATTGGTTCGCGAGGCCGCTGACAAGGGCGCCGAGCTGGTACTTCTGCAGGAATTGCACCGCAGCCTGTATTTCTGCCAGACCGAAGACACCGCCGTGTTTGATCTGGCAGAAACCATCCCTGGCCCCAGCACCGATACGCTGGGGGCGCTGGCCAAAGAACTGGACATTGTCATCGTCGGCAGCCTGTTCGAAAAGCGAGCCACCGGCCTCTATCACAACACCGCCGTTGTTCTGGAAAAGGACGGCAGCCTGGCGGGGATCTATCGCAAGATGCACATCCCCGATGATCCGGGCTTCTACGAGAAGTTCTACTTCACCCCGGGGGATGCAGATTTCAACGATGGCCGTAGCGGCTTCAGCCCTATCGAAACCAGTGTCGGCAAACTGGGCCTGCTGGTCTGCTGGGATCAGTGGTACCCGGAAGCGGCGCGTCTGATGGCTCTGGCCGGTGCCGACCTGCTGCTCTACCCCACCGCCATCGGTTGGGACCCCAGTGACGATGACGGGGAAAAACAGCGCCAGCTCAGCGCCTGGATCACCATCCAGCGCGCCCACGGCATCGCCAACGGCCTGCCAGTACTGGTGGCCAACCGTACCGGTTTCGAACAAAGCCCGGTGGGTGAGAGCGGCATCCAGTTCTGGGGCAACAGTTTCGTCTGCGGCCCCCAGGGCGAATTCCTGGCTCAGGCAGACAGCGACAGCGAACAGGTGCTGCTCGCCGACGTGGACATGCAACGCAGCGAGTCCGTACGCCGCATCTGGCCCTATCTGCGTGACCGGCGGGTGGATGCCTACGGCGATCTGCCCAAGCGTTACCGGGATTGACCCGCTCGACAACATTACAGAAAGCCCCTTGAGGGCAACGTTGCCGGAAAGTACCTTCCCTGTTTTCCGCTATTTCATATGGAGCCCACAATGACCCGTCTATCCGCTCTCTTTATTGCAGCCTTGCTCGCCGGTTGCGCAGCACCCTCTGCCATGATGGTTAGCGATGGCAACCAGTCCGAAGGCACCGTGGTCATGTCCTATGACTACAGCCTGATGCAAAGCCCCAAGGTGGACTGGCAACAGGGCCTGCAGAAAGCCAGCGCACAGTGCCAAAGCTGGGGTTACAACGGCGCGCTGCCCTCCGACACTCCCAGCAAATCCTGCAAGACAGAAACCCAGGACGGCGATTGTATCGCCTGGACCCTGAGCACTACCTTCCAGTGCACGGCCAAGGCCCAGCAATCCCAGCAATAAGCCGCACCCGCTAGCCGGCGGGTGTTTTATCCGCTCGGTGTGATCACAGGGCAACCGCTTGCCGCATCCTGATACGTCAGGCTGGCCGATACCGCCCTCGACATCGGGATAACCTGATGACCCAGCCGTAATGACAGGTCATGAGGGTGAATGCCGATCCGCAGGGCTTGCCCAGTGTGGCAGGCTCTGCGCCAGTTCAAGTGATTAACGCCCCGTAAAAACCACTCTCTAAGCAGCGTATCCGCCTCGAATCCTGCCAAAGGCAGTGGATGCATCTGTTGTGCTCTGGCATCAAAAACGCCCGTCAGCGTCTCGAACAGGCGAAAAGGCATAGCCGCCAGCTGAGCACGACTGATTGACCCCATGGCCCAGGCCGGCGGCACATAAAGATCACAGGTTTTCAGCCCCTGCTGCGCAAACCAGCGATGACACTGCATCATGAGAGCCTCTATACCACTGGCAGACAAGGACAAGTGCTCCGCCACTCGTCGCGACAGCAGCAGACTGTGCAGGCGATGATAGAGACTGATGGGTGGCTCACAGCGATGCAGCCAGCCATGGCCGGCCAGCGGGTATCCCTGCTGCTGGAGCTGATGCAGCCAGTCCAGATCCGCCGTTTGCCAGTTGCTCCCCGGCACTACCAGCAGGGTGATCGCCTGTGGCCCCTGGGGCAGCAGAGCCAGAATCTGGCTGACTTGCTCGCGGGTTTCCGGCATCACATCGTGGATGGATATCAGGGCGCGAGGTGCCGGTAGCGGATCAGAGGGCGCTGCGGGCATAGTTGCTGCTCAAGCGGCGCAGCAGCGCCAGGGTCGGGGAAGGCAGGGAGCGATTGGCAGCCGGTGCCATCTGCGCACATTGGCCCAGCACCCCGGCCCAGTGTTCGATGGCGTCCCGGTTCATGCCCAGTGCCGCCTGCCGGGCCTGTTTCGCCTTCAGGTCGCGCACTACCGGGCTCAGCGACTGCAGCCGGTCCAGGGTCTGGTTCAGGCTTTCCATGGGTTCCATGATCCACAGCCCCGCTGCCAGCGCCGGCCATTCGTTGATGCCGCAAGCCGGTGTGGTGATTACCAACCGCTCCCGGGCCATGGCTTCCAGCGCCACGGTACCGAAGGCTTCCACCGAGGACGGCAGCACCAGTATCTGGCAGCGATCGAGAATCTCCACCACCTGCTGGCGGCTACACCAGCCGTGAAAGGTCAGATTGGCAGACGCCTTACAGGCCTGTTCTACCTTGCTGCGCAGTGGCCCGTCACCGGCCACCTCGAACTGCAAATCCGGCCGTGACGCGGCCAGGGCCACAAAGGATTCGATATTCTTTTCCGCCGCCAGCCGGCCCACATAACAGACCCGCCTTACGCTGTCATGCAACCGGGTGACAGGCGTATTCACAAATTCCCGGGCCAGCGGTGTGCCCACCAACTGCGGATTACGGGCACCGGCGGCGCGGGCCTGGGCGATCATGGATTCACAGATGGTGGCGGCGGTTTCACTACCCTGGAACAAGGTGCGGTTGACCCAGTTGAGCAGGCCACCGGCTAGCCTGGCCAGGCGGCGCCCCCAGTACAGTTCCACCAGGCGGTTGTAATCGGTCTGGAAGGTGACGCAGACCGGGATGCCCCACTTGCGGGCGATCCAGTAACCGATCATGGAAAAAATACCGGGGCCGGGAATCACGATAACGTGGGGTTTCATTTCCCAGACCAGGGCGCTCAGTTCACGCACCTTGGGAAAAAAGAGTCGCTGGGTGGGGTCGCCGGGGATTGGCATGGATGCGCCCTGGCAAGGATGCGGTTCCTCCATGCAGGGCTGCACCAGTTCCACCTGTGCCACATGGTCCTTGAGATGCGAGACCAGATCCTGGAAGTAGGCGCCGACGCCATTCCGACCCTTGATCGCATCCACCACAAACAGTATGCGTAGCTCTTTGGTATCCATGAACGCCAGTATCAGCGCCACTCATGTCGATAATGTGACAGCATTGCCGCACCATGACGGTGTAATTGCGACAAGATGTAACGAAACCCAGAAGTCGCTGTAGGAGCGTGGCTGGCGGCGCGATTCCGTAACATCTACAACGCCGCTGTAGGAGCGCCGCTTGAGGCGCGAACCAAAACCGTTTCAAGTTGCGAGAAGCAAGTTTCGAAAAGCAAAAATCTATTCGTGGGGGTCACGCTTCTCGTGACTCGCGGCTGATGAGGCAAGTAGATTCGCGCCTCAAGCGGCGCTCCTACAGGGTTTTTTCATCAGTGTTGGGAGATGGGTATCCGAAACGTTCATAAACCCAGCCGAAGACATGGTCGAGTTCATGGGGGCTTACGCCCAGTTCGTCCGAATTGTAATGATGGCCGCTGCGGTACTGTTTTGCCTTGCGCTCTTGTGCTTCAAGCCGTTGCCGAAAAGTGTCGTCGGGCTGCCAGCCAAAACGCTGATAAAACGCCAGCACGGTTTCTGCCGGTGCCGGTGCCAGTTGCTCCATCACCGACAGGGCCTGGCGTTCCGGTGGCAGGCTTTCCAGCACCTCAAGTACATGGCGATAGTAATAATCGAGCATGGCCATAAAGCCCTGGCGCCAGTAATCGGTGGTGTCACGGCCATCAAACAGGCGCGCGCCAATCAGGATGGAATTGATCTGTGATGGCACCGCCGCACTGGGGTTGCGGACACAACCGATAAAGCGGGCATCCGGAAAGGCCTCCGCCAGGGTCGCCATCCACGGCGTGAACGACGGGTTCTTGGACAGCAGTTGTTTGTGGCTGCCATGAAAATAAAGATGCCGCTGCACAAAACGCCGATAGGCCGCGATCAGCCTCTGCTTTTCCTTGTCGGTGCCATCCCGGTCCAGATAGGTGAGACGCCACAGGGCCGGCACCGGCACGGCGAGTACCAGCAGGAAGCAGCCCCATACCGGAATCAATGCCAGGTAATCTTCCTCCGGGTCCAGCAGCCCGGTCTTGTGCACGCCATCCAAACCTCCGAGCAGACGCCGCTCGATCCATAACAGCAAGCGCCCCGCCGGCCGGCCAATCCATCCATCAAGGCGGGCAATAGCGGTCCAGAAATAGCGCTGGGTAATCGACGGGGCAAACAGTAGTTCCCACAGGGCCGTGGTGGTAAAGCGTTCGTCCATGGCCAGCAGGCGATGCAGGAAGGTGGTACCGCTGCGGGGCACGCCCACCACAAAAAGCGGCTCACGCACCTGGACGCGACGAAAATCAGGAAACAGCAAATAATCCAGCAACAGGCCCAAGCCATTGATGGCCTGCACCAGCAGAAACAGGGGCCAGAACAGCGCCATCACCAGCAGCCGCTGCAGGGAAAACCGCCCTGCCCGACCATCGTAGGCCGGCAGCCAGCTCATCACAAAAAAATGCACATAGCGTTTCAGTACTGCCAAACCGTTCTCCCGGCTATTCCATGCAGCGTGCACGCTACGCCTCGCCCATGTCATAAAAATGACAATTTTGCCTCTTGTCTCCGAGTCATAGCGCTGTCATCTTTCTCCAAGAACCTGTTTGGGATCTATACGCGGCCGCGCCGGAGTCAATTTTTTCGCCAGGTCGTGATTGCGATTGTGCCGTGTAGTCGCTCTACATAAACAAGCGCAATCTCGGGCTGGCGGAAAAAGGGGCCCGGCCCTTCGGGTTACTGCTGAAAATGGCGCCATGCTGTGTTGTGAACCTTGAACTTGACCCGTCAGGCCCTGCGGTTCACGCCTTGCCTGGCGCCATTTTCAGCAGCAACGCGGCCGCGTATAGATCCCAAACAGGTTCTTCAAACAATAGTGGTATGACTATCGCGATGACAGCACCCAGCACAGCACCTCGCCACCCGACACTGGTCGGTCACCGGGGCGCACGCGGCGAAGCCCCGGAAAATACCCTGGCCAGTTTTCAGGTTGCACTGGAAGCCGGTGTCACGGAAATGGAACTGGACGTCAGGCTATCCGCCGACGGCCATCTGATCGTGCTGCACGACAGTGACGTTACCCGCACCACCGGCATGCGCGGCGATGTGCGCCAATACACCCGCTCGCAGCTGGGCACCATGGATGCTCGCCGCAATACCCCCGGCTGGCACAGCCCCACGGGGATTCCGTCCCTGCAGGAAGTGGTGGAGCTTTGCGGCCCGGCCATGCGCTTCCAGTTCGAGGTAAAAGGGGCGGATCGGGTGGTGCTGCATCAGCTGGCTCATCGCCTCACTCATATGATCCATGAGCAGCAATTGCAATCGCGGGTGGTGGTGACCTCCAGCCATACCGGCTTTCTGCGCATGATCGGCACCATGGCGCCGGATGTGGAACGGGGCTATGTGTGCCAGTACCGCTACCTGCAACCCACCCGCCGGGCCCACGGCCTGGGCTGCAACTGGCTGATGCCCCACTACTCGCTGGTGACCCCGGCATTAATGCGCCGGGCGCGCAAACGCGGCCTCAAGGTGTCGGTGTGGACGGTGAACGATCTCACCGAAGCGGACCGGCTGGCCCAACTGCAGGTGGATGGCATCATTACCGATTACCCCACCAGCTTCGTCAGCCACTTCCGGCGCAGCCCCCGTTATTCCTCTTCGGAAACCGCCGCACTGAGTGGCTGATCCGCGAAAAACGCCAGAATTTCTTCCTTGCGCGCCATGGCATCCTTGCGGCCCATCTCGATCAGGCTGCGGGTGAACCCCGGCTCGAACAACAGATAACTCATGGCACTGGCCCCCGGCGACCGTGTGGCACCGGAACCTCGCAGGAAGAAACGCAACGCCCGCGGCAATTCCTTGATGTGTTCGGCGGCAATTTCGTCAATGGGTCGGGACGGGTAGATCTTCAGCACATCCACCTGTCGCAACTGAATACCATGCTTGCGCCGGGAGCGCTCGCTCATGGCAGACAGGGTCCGGTTGATCCTTTCCAGACGCTCCACATCCCCTTCCAGGGTATCCACAAAGACGCTGTTGAGCACATGGCCGAGCACCTGGGCCATTGATGGATAACCGCTTAACTGACGCTGATGGCCCGCCGTCATATTACCGGACACCCCGATCACCAGCAGCCGGGAGGCCCCCAGATGCAATGCCGGGCTCAATGGCGCCAGTTGCCGCAGAGCGCCGTCACCGTAATAGGCACCGTCCACCTTGCTGGCAGGAAACAGGATAGGGATTGCCGCAGACCCCAGCAGATGCTGCACTTCGATGTCGGAGCGCTTGCCCTTGCGACGCGCTCTCACCCATTCCGGCAGTTCACTGTCACCCTGGAAAAAACTCACCGACTCGCCAGTGGCATAACCGGATGCGGTGATTGCCAGCGCACGCAAATGGCCCTGATCCAGGTTATCTCGAATACGGCGAAAATTGATCACCAGGGTAAGCAGGCGCTGCAACGGCATATTGTCCAGCAGAGCACTGCGTTCCGGCGTCTTGCCAGTAGTGACACCGGAAAACAGCCAGCGAACCACGGCTTTCAGCAACGCATAGGTATCCGTGCGATAGACCTGTTCAGCGGTAATATTGGCCCAGACCCGCTCCAGCCCACGAATCGCCGTGCGAAAATTACCGGCATTGGCGGCCAGTGACGCCGCATTGATCGCCCCCGCGGAGGTACCGCAGATAATCGGGAACGGGTTTGGCTCCCCGCGAGGCAGCAATTCTGCAATCGCTGCCAGCACCCCGACCTGATAGGCGCCACGGGCGCCGCCCCCGGACAATATCAACCCACGAACCGGGTCCTGTTTCTGCATTTCCACCCTCCAAATTTCCACCAGTATGCCGTGACAGACATTCTGTCACCACAGCCGCAATACCACTGGCGATCTGCCGGTTCCCTGCCTTATGCTGGGGCATCTTCTGGAAACCGCTTTATGTACCGCTTTCAGCTACGCCCCGCCACCACCGATGATCTGGACGCCCTCACAGCGCTGGAACAGCGCTGTTTCTCATCGGACCGTCTTTCCCGACGCAGCTTCCGTAAATGGCTCAAACGCCAACACAGCGGTCTGATCGTCGCCCTTGATGATGACAATGCCCTGGCAGGATATGTGCTGGTGCTGTTGCAACCGGGCACCCGGCTGGCGCGACTCTATTCCATCGCCGTGGATCCAAAGCAACGGGGACGGAATCTGGGGGAAAAACTCATGGAAGCTGCAGAAGACTACGCGCTGCAACAACGCCGCCCCTATCTGCGCCTGGAAGTACGCAAGGATAACGCTGCCGCTATCGCCCTGTACGAAAAACGTGGCTACCGTCTTTTTGCGCAGACGCCGGATTACTACGAAGACCACCAGGATGCCCTGCGCTACCAGAAGCGTCTCCTCTACCTGCCTGACAACGCGGAACGGCTACATCTGCCCTGGGTACAGCAGACCACGCCATTCACCTGCGGGCCGGCCTGTCTGATGATGGCCCTTGCGGCGCTCAAGCAGCAACCTCCCAGCACCACCGAAGAGCTGCTGTTGTGGCGGGAAGCCACCACCATTTTCATGACCGCCGGCCATGGCGGCTGCCACCCCATGGGCCTGGCCCTGGCCGCTCGTCAGCGAGGCCTTGAGGCGCGTGTCTGGTGCAATCAGACCGGCCCGTTGTTTGTAGACTCTGTGCGTGACCCTGAAAAGAAGGCAGTGATCACCACCCTGCACAACTATTTCGTGGAGGCCTGCAAGGCGCAATCCCTGCCGGTCTGTTACGAGGATTTCAGTGCCGCGGATCTGGACGACGCCATCACCGCCGGCAACATCGTGCTGGTGTTGATCAGCACCTGGCGCCTGGATGGCCGCAAGGCCCCCCACTGGGTAGCCATCAGTGGCAGCGATGAGGAATGCTTCTATATTCACGACCCGGACCCGGGCGAGGACCAGGTCCCCCTGGACTGCCAGCATGTGCCGATCACCCGGGAAAAGTTCGACCAGATGCGCAAGTATGGCCAGGCCAAGCTGCGCACTGCAGTGGTGTTGAGTGTTTAGCCTAGTGTTGGGGTATGGTTTTTTACCACAGAGGGCACAGAGTCACAGAGGTAAAACCTGATCCCTCCTGCGGCGCATTAGCATGAAATAATTCTCCCTACGAACTTCAAGCCTAGTGTTTTCTTTTTCTCAGTGAACCCTGTGCCCTCTGTGGTAAAAAATGTTTTTCCTGTCCCGACGAGCCAGACACAAAAAAAGCCCGCGCGCGGCGGGCTTCTTGCTGGGCGGATGTGGCATCACATCTTCATCACGTCTTTGCCCAAGGCCGCGGCTTTTTCACCGTCCACCTTCTGGGTGTTTTCCTCGCACTTGCCCCGGTCACCACCGCAGATTTCGCAACCCTCTTTCATGCCCAGTGTGGCCAGGCCACCACAGGAGCCCTTGATCGGCTTGTTGGAGAGAATCACGCCGACCGCCATGGCCGAGAAAAGCAGGCCGATAAAGATCACTGCGGCCATAATGGTCATCAACATGTTATTTCTCCTCCACGATTGCATCGAAGGCAGGCGTGGAAATTTCTTCTACGCCCTCACCCTTTCTGACAATAAAAAACACGGCCAGTTCGTGCTGTTTGGCAAACGCCATACCGGCCTCCGGACCCAGCACTGTCATGGCGGTGGACAGGCCGTCCGCCATCATGGCGCTTTCGTGCAGCACCGACACCGATGCCAGCATATGGTCCACAGGATAACCGGTTCTCGGATCCAGGGTATGTGAATACAGTTGCCCATCAGATTCGAAGAAGTTGCGGTAATCGCCGCTGGTAGCCACGGCCATGTCTTTCAATACCACTACCTGTTCCACTTCCCGCACGCCGGCAATCGGGCGTTCCACGGCCACCCGCCAGGGCTGACCATAGGGCTTGCTGCCACTACCGCGCAACTCGCCACCCACTTCCACCAGGTAGTTTTTCAAACCCTGGCTTTCCAGCAATTCTGCCACCTTGTCCACGGCAAAGCCTTTGGCAATGGAGGACAGGTCCACGTACACATTGCCGGGCTGCAGAAGCTCATTGTCATTCAACAGCAACTGCTGCCAACCCACCCGCGCCATGGCAGCGTTGATCTCGTCCTCTGACGGCGGCTCAAAACGGTCCGGGTCCGGGCCAAACCCCCACAGATTGACCAGTGGCCCCACCGTCACGTCATAGGCCCCGCCAGTTTTCGAGGAAATACCGAACGCCACAGACAGAACCTTGACCGTATCCTCCGGCAACGCCATCAACGTGCCGGCTTGCGCCGCATTGAAACGGCTCAGATTGGACTCCGGCCGATAGGTGCTCATTTCTGCGTTGACCTGCTCCAGCGCCGCCTCGATATCCGCTTTCAGATCTTCTACGCCTTCCTTGGGTGTGCCGCTGAACTTCACACTCCAGGTGGTGCCCATGGTCGGGCCGCTGAGAACGGACAGACGGTTTTTGCTGTCATCGCAGGCGGTGAGCAGTGCAACGGAAAGAACGACAAGAGCAAAAACGAGACGGGCCATACCTTTAATCCAAGGTAGTTCAACGTTCTGCAGGAAACACTCTGGCAAAGGCCAACGCGAGGCGAACCTCGCTACCCGGAACTTACCGCCCCGTTCGCCATGCAAGCATAGCTCCTACATAAAAAAGCTTAACAACAAAACGCCGACCCGCAGGTCGGCGTTTTTGGTGTTATCCGCCGAAGTCATCCAGCAGGATGTTTTCCGGTTCCACACCCAGGTCATCAAGCATCTTGATCACCGAGGCGTTCATCATCGGCGGCCCACACATGTAGTACTCACAGTCTTCCGGCGCCGGATGGTCCTTCAGATACTGCTCGTACAGCACGTTATGGATAAAGCCGGTGAGGCCGTCCCAGTTATCTTCAGGCTGGGGATCAGACAACGCCAAATGCCATTCGAAGTTGTCATTCTCGCTGGCCAGCATGTCATATTCATCATTGTAGAACGTTTCACGCCAGCTACGGGCACCGTACCAGAAGCTGATCTTGCGCTTGGAGTTCAAACGTTTGAGCTGATCGAAGATATGACTACGCATGGGCGCCATGCCGGCACCACCACCGATGAAGACCATTTCAGCATCGGTCTTCTTGGCAAAGAACTCGCCGAAGGGACCGAACACAGTGATCTTGTCACCCGGTTTCAGGTTGAAGACATAGGAGCTCATGATCCCTGGCTGGATATCCTTGGAGCCCGGAGGCGGTGTGGCGATCCGGATATTGAACTTGAGGATGCCTTTCTCTTCCGGATAGTTCGCCATGGAGTAGGCGCGAATCACTTCCTCGTTGTTCTTGCAGTTCAGATCGAAGAAATTAAAGCGCTCCCAGTCTCCCCGGTACTCTTCGCTGATATCGAAATCAGAGAATTTCACGTCGAACGGCGGCGCTTCCAGCTGCACATAACCACCGGCGCGGAAATCCACGTTCTCGCCTTCCGGCAGCTTCAGAGTCAGCTCTTTAATGAAAGTGGCCACGTTATCGTTGGCGATAACCTCGCACTCCCACTTCTTCACACCGAAGAACTCTTCCGGTACTTCGATCTTCATGTCCTGCTTCACGTTCACCTGGCAGCTTAGGCGCCAGCCGTCGCGAATCTCGCCCTTGGTGAAGTGTCCCTCTTCGGTAGGCAGGATATCACCACCACCTTCCAGAACCTGACACTTACACTGGGCACAGGTGCCACCACCACCACAGGCGGAAGACAGAAAGATACCCTGGTTGGCCAGGGTACCCAGCAGCTTGGCGCCAGCCGGGGCGTCGATGGATTTTTCTTCATCACTGTTGATGTTGATGTGCACGTTCCCGCTGGCTACCAGCCGGGAGCGGGCCATCAAGATCACCGCCACCAGTGCCAGTACAATGGCGGTGAACATGACCACACCGAGAATAATCTCAAAACTCATGATTCAACCCCTTCGCTTACAGCTGCACGCCGGAAAAAGACATGAAGCCCAGAGACATCAGCCCCACGGTGATGAAGGTGATGCCCAGACCTTTCAGGCCATCTGGCACGTCGCTGTATTTCAGCTTCTCGCGAATACCGGCCAGCAGCGTAATCGCCAGCGCCCAGCCAACCCCGGCCCCGACGCCATACACCATGGACTCACCAAAGGTATAGTCACGCTCCACCATGAACAGGGACGCACCCAGAATGGCGCAGTTCACGGTAATCAGCGGCAGGAAGATGCCCAAGGCGTTGTAGAGACTGGGCACATACTTGTCCAGGGTCATTTCCAGGATCTGCACCAGCGCGGCGATAACGCCAATATAGCTGAGCAGGCCCAGGAAACGCAGGTCCAGGCTAGCCAGGGACTCAATCCCGGTCCAGGCCAGGGCGTTCTCGTCCAACAGGTAAGTCAGTATCAGGTTGTTCACCGGCACGGTGATGGTCAGTACCACAATCACCGCAATACCCAGACCCAGAGAGGTCTGGATCTTCTTGGACACGGCAATAAAGGTACACATGCCCAGGAAGAAAGCCAGCGCCATGTTTTCAACAAAGACGGCGCGGACGAACAGGCTCAGATAATGTTCAAACATTACTCGTCTCCGTTAAAACGCGTCGCTGACACGGGTGTGTGGCTTCATCTTGAAGGTATCCTCTTCTACCTGCTCAGGCTTCCAGACCCGGATCGCCCAGATGAACAGACCGATCAGGAAGAAGGCGCTGGGCGGCAACAGCATCATGCCGTTGGTCACGAACCAGCCGCCGTCAGCGGCCTTGGTCAGGATCTGCTGTCCGAACAGGCTGCCGGCACCCAGCAGTTCACGAATGAAACCCAGACCCAGCAGTATCACCGAGTAGCCCAAACCATTGCCCACACCATCCAGGAAGGACGGGATCGGCGGGTTCTTCATGGCAAAGGCTTCCGCCCGGCCCATCACGATACAGTTGGTGATGATCAGCCCCACGAACACCGACAGCTGCTTGGAAATGCCATAGGCATAGGCTTTCAGGAACTGGTCAACCACGATTACCAGCGAGGCAATAATGGTCATCTGCACGATGATACGGATGCTGGACGGAATGTAATTGCGAATCGAGCTGACGAAAAAGTTCGAGAACGCGGTGACGGTAGTCAATGCAATACACATCGTCACCGTCGTGCTCAGGTTACTGGTTACCGCCAGGGCGGAGCAGATACCGAGGATCTGCAGCGCGATGGGGTTGTTGTCGAAAATCGGACCTAAAAGGATGTCCTTCGTTTTCTCCGCCATTACGCGTCTCCTTCCTGCTGTTCGATCGCTTCACCTTGCTGCATGCGCTTGAGGTAAGGACCGAAACCGTTTTCACCGACCCAGAAGCGCAGCAGGTTGCTGACACCGTTGCTGGTCAGGGTCGCGCCGGCAAGGCCATCCACCTTGTGTTCGGCGTTTGGCGTCTTGCTGTCCACGGCGCCTTTGACCACCTGGATTTCTACTTCACCCTGCTCACCATAAAGCTTTTTACCTTCCCACAGGGCTTTCCATTTCGGGTTGTCCACTTCGCCGCCGAGGCCAGGGGTTTCGCCGTGTTCATAGAAACCCAACCCGGAAACGGTGTTGGCATCCGGCTCCAGGGCCAGGAAACCATACAGGGTGGACCACAGGCCATAGCCGTGTACCGGCAGGATAATGCGGCTCAGGTCACCATCATCACCGCGGGCCAGAAATACTTCTGCCACGTTCGCCTGGGACTTGATACCGGCAATATCCTCTTTACCGCTGAGCCGCTCGGACCGCTGGGGATCCTTGGCTGCCTTGCGCTGGTCGTAGGATTCCGGCATCTCGACATACTCACCGGTGTCGATGTCCACAAAACGACGTTCAATGCTTTTGAACACCGTGTTCACATCCACACCAGGCTGATACAGGCCAGCGGCTTGCAGGATGTTCATGCGTTTGTCCAACAGCTGGTTCTTGCTCTGTACCGGCCGCAGGCTCACCGCAGCGGTGGCAACCACCACACCGCAAACCACACAGACCAGAAAGGCAACCAGCAGCGTTTTGCCGACACTTTCTTTATTTGCTGACATTTACACTTCTCCCCCGGTCCGGCGCAGGCGACGACGGACATTCGCCTGCACAACAAAGTGGTCGATCAACGGCGCACACAGGTTGGAGAACAGAATGGCCATCATCACGCCCTCCGGGAACGCCGGGTTCACCACCCGGATCAATACGATCATGACACCGATCAGGGCACCGAAGATGTACTTGCCCACATTGGTCATGGAGGCCGACACCGGGTCAGTAGCCATGTAGATCATGCCGAAGGCAAAGCTGCCCACGGTCAGGTGCCAGTACCAGGGCATCGCAAACATGGGGTTAGTGGCGGAGCCCACCGCGTTAAGCAACGTGCTGAGCGCCACCATGCCCAGGAATACACCCAGTACGATTCGCCAGGAGGCCACTTTGGTGAGCAGCAGCGCCGCACCACCAATCAGAATCGCCAGTGTTGATGTCTCACCGATCGAGCCCTGAATACCGCCAAGGAAGGTCTGCATCCAGCTGATGTTGGCACCGGCATCGGCGGTCAGATTACTGGCAAAGTCCAGTTGACCGGCAGCCGCCAACGCCAGTGGCGTCGCCCCGGAGAAGTTGTCCACCGCAGTCCATACCGCATCCCCGGACATTTCTGCCGGGTAAGCGAAGAACAGGAACGCCCGCCCGACCAGCGCCGGGTTAAGGAAGTTCTTGCCGGTACCGCCGAACACTTCCTTGCCGATGACCACACCGAAGGAAATACCCAGGAACACCTGCCACAGGGGGATAGCCGGGGGAAGAATCAGGGTAAACAGGATACCCGTCACGAAGAAACCTTCGTTCACTTCGTGGCCGCGCTTCCAGGCAAACAGCCCTTCCCAGATGAAACCACCCAGATAGACCACAAGCAGAATAGGCACGTAATAGACCATGCCGTGCAGCAGGTTGGACCATAAACTGGCGGCATCAAACCCTGCCAGGGCCATGACCAGATCACTGCGCCAGCCGGGAATCGGGCTGAAGCCCTCAGCGATCTGCAGGTTTGCCTGATAACCGGTGTTCCACAGCCCGAACAAAATCGCCGGGAAGGCGCAGAACCACACCGTCATCATGATCCGCTTCAGATCGATACCATCACGTACATGCGCGGAGGACCGGGTCACCGAGTCCGGGGTGTACAGCATGGTGTCGAACATTTCGTAGAAGGTGTAATACTTCTCGAACTTGCCGCCCTCGTGGAAATGCGGGGCAACCTTGTTGTCCAGAAAACTTCTCATGCCCATGCTCAGCTCTCCGCTTCAATGGTGGTGAGATTGTCGCGCAGAATCGGACCATACTCGTATTTGCCCGGGCACACGAAGGTACACAGGGCCAGGTCTTCTTCCACCAGCTCGAGCGCGCCCAGTGCCGTGGCACTGTCGGTATCCCCAACGATCAGCGCACGCAGCAACTGAGTCGGCAGGATATCCAGCGGCATCACTTCCTCGTAGGCCCCCACCGGCACCATGGCCCGCTCGGAACCGTTGGTGGTGGTGGTGAAGTTGAAACGCTTGCCCGGCATCAGCTTGGACAGGTAGATGTTCAGCACCGAGAAGCGATTCACGCCCGGGGAGATGTAGCCCAGCAATTCGCGCTTATGGCCTTCGCACAACGCCGTTACCTGGTTACCGGTGCGGCTCAGGAAAGCCACCGGACCCTGGGCATTGTGGCCGCCAAAGACGGAACCACTGATCAGGCGGTTGTCACCTTCTTTCAGTTCGCCCTGGGCGAAGTCGTCGGTGCTGGCACCCACCCGGGTACGCAGGGAACGAGGCGTTTTAACCTGCGGGCCGGCCAGAGCCACTACCCTGGAGGAGTAAATCTTGCCTTCGGTGAACAATTTACCGATGGCAATCACGTCCTGATAACCCACAGACCAGACAATCTTTTTCAGGCTAACCGGATCCAGGTGATGAATGTGTGTACCCACATTGCCCGCCGGGTGTTTGCCGGCAAAGGCTTCTTCACGTACCTGGCCACCGGCGAAGCTCGGCAGGTCGGTATTGGGGCCACGACATACCCATACCGGACCATCGGTAAGACGGCTCAACACGGCAAGACCGTGACGGAAAGCCTGTTCGTTTTCCTTGATCACCAGTGCCGGCTCCTGGGCCAGCGGATTGGTATCAAGAACGGAAACGAAAATGGAATTCGGGGTGCTACCCGGCGCAGGTACCTTGCCGAAGGGGCGAGTCCGCAACAAGGTCCACTCGCCAGAGTCCACCAGCTGCTGCTGTACCGCTTCACGGCCCAGGCCGGCGATCTGCTCAGGGCTGTAGGAATCAAAGGTGACTTCGTCTTCCTGCTCGGCCACTTCAATCACTACAGATTGAAGGACGCGCTTGTGGCCACGATTGATCGCCACCACCTTGCCGGCGGCAGGAGCGGTGTATTTCACACCCTCGGTTTTCTTGTCCGTGAAGATCAACTGGCCTTTCTTGACCACGTCTCCCTCGCGGACCTCCATGGTGGGTTTCATGCCCACATAGTCACCGCCGAGCACGGCAACAGAACGAACCTGGTGGCCTTCCTCAATCGCCTGGCGCGGTGCACCAGTGATGGGCAGATCCAGGCCCTTCCTGACTTTAATCATAGTTTCTCGCCCACGTTGCGTGTTGCTGAAGTCGAGGCACATCCGCCTGCAAGCCCCGAAAAGCGGGAAATGCCGTGGATGTTCGCTAAAACCGGAATTTGCACTTGGGAGCCGGCTTCAGCCGGCGGCGCCATTATAAAGACGCACCTGCCCGTTCGCCAGCACCGTGCGACCCGTCTTTCGTCGCACAGAACTACTTTGGTGCAAAAGAAAACCCGGTTATGCACCGAAAAAAAGCCCGCAGCGCGGGCTTCTTTTCAAACGCAGTTCAGTCCTTCGGGTACGCCGGGTATTCCACCCCGGAGATCTGCTGCAGGATACGCAGTACCTGGCAGCTGTAACCGAACTCGTTGTCGTACCACACGTACAGTACGCAATGACGCCCACTGACAATGGTAGCCTCCGCATCAATCACGGAAGCGTGACGGGAACCGACGAAGTCGGTAGATACCGCATCCGGGCTGCTCACGAAGTCCACCTGACGCTGCAGCGGAGAGTGCAGGCTCACCCAGCGCAGGTACTCGTTAAGCTCTTCCAGGGTGGTTTCCTTGCCCAGGGTCAGGTTGAGGATCGCCATGGACACGTTCGGAGTGGGCACCCGGATGGAGTTGCCGGTGAGCTTGCCCTGCAGGGACGGCAGCGCCTTGGCAGCAGCCGTCGCCGCACCGGTTTCGGTCAGCACCATATTCAGGGGCGCGGAGCGACCACGACGGGGACCTTTATGGAAGTTATCCAGCAGGTTCTGGTCGTTGGTGTAGGAGTGCACGGTTTCCACGTGGCCGTATTCGATGCCGAATTTGTCTTCCAGAGCTTTCAGCGGCGGTACGATGGCATTGGTGGTGCAGCTGGCAGCGGAAATGATCTTGTCGCTGTCTTCGATCATGTCATTGTTCACACCATGAACAATGTTTTTCATATCGCCTTTGCCCGGCGCAGTCAGCATCACGCGGGCAACGCCCTTGCACTGCAGGTGCTGGGACAGGCCTTCCGAATCGCGCCACTTACCGGTGTTGTCGATCACCACAGCATTGTTGATGCCGTACTCGGTGTAATCGATGGAAGACGGATCGCTGGAGTAGATCACCTTGATGAAGTTGCCGTTGGCGATGATGGCGTTTTCGTCTTCATCCACGGCGATGGTGCCAGCAAACGGGCCGTGCACAGAATCACGACGCAGCAGGCTGGCACGCTTCTGCAAGTCGCCCTTACCGGATTCGCGCACCACGATGGCCTTCAGGCGCAGGCCATCGCCGGAACCCGCTTTCTCGATCAGCAGACGGGCCAGGATACGGCCGATACGGCCAAAACCGTACAGCACCACGTCCGTGGAGCTGGGCTCTGGCCCCTTGTTATTGACCGCTTCAGCCAGCTCTTCACGGACATAGTCCTCAATGGACAGGCCGCGATTATCTTTCTTGTACTCTACCGCCAGTTTGCCGATATCAATGCGGCATGGGCCCAGGTCCAGCTTGTTCACTTCCTGCAGAACCGGGAAGGAATCCACCACGGACAGCTCGGAATCTTCGACCTGCTTGACGAAACGATGGGCTTTCAGGATCTGGATAACAGACTTGTTGACCAGGGAGCGGCTGTAAACTGTAGTAGTGATGTTCTTTTCGCGATGCAGCTTGCCGATCATCGGGATCATGGCTTCTGCGATTTCTTCGCGGTTCTTCCAGCGTCCGAAGTGGTCTTCCAGTTTGTTCACGGAGATGCCCCTCTCAGGTTGGGTTCGGGTGAAGAAAACCGTGGCTGGCACCGAAATGCCCGGTTTCAACGTTCACCGGCGGTGGAGTTTGGGGCGCGAATAATATCGCCAAACGCCGCGTTTATCCACCCAAATGGCGGGGATATTACGGTTTCACATGGTAGCCTTTGCATAACTCCTTGCACACTCAGGCTTACAGGCCGGCCCACACACGTTGTTGCCCTTTATCGACTGGCAACCCGCCTGCGCTCAAAAGTGCGCCCAGATGATGGGCCGCCCTGAAAGCCCCGGAGGGCGAGGCCTGAAGGGCACATCTGCTGCGCTTTGTCGATAGGAAAGGAGCCCACCCTGTCCGTCACGACAAACCACAACAGCTGCACCCTTCAGACCCCGCTGAGCGCGCAAGGACTTATACAAAGGCTCCCAACCGTTTCACACGTTCACGCAACACCGGCAACACCTCTTCCTCGAACCAGGGCCGCTGGCGCAGCCATAACCGGTTTCGCGGGCTCGGATGAGGCAGCGGGAAGTAGCCATGCTCCAGGGCCCGGGCAAAATCAAGGACATTGTCCGACAGGGTCTTGCCCGGCGCCGGCAGGTAGTACTTCTGGGCGTACTGCCCCACCAGCAGGGTCAGCTGCAGGTCCGGCAGTTCCGCCAGCAACCGCTCATGCCATTGGGGGGCACACTCCGGCCGGGGTGGCAGATCGCCCCCCTTACCGCGGCCCGGATAACAGAACCCCATGGGCATAATGGCGATGCGGTTTTCGTCATAGAAGGCTTCCCGGTCCATTTGCAGCCAGTCGCGCAGCCGGTCCCCGGAAGGATCATTCCAGGGAATGCCGGTTTCATGGACCCGGGTGCCCGGCGCCTGACCCACGATCAGCAGCCGGGCTCCCTCCCCGGCCCGCACCACCGGACGCGGCCCCAGGGGCAGATGGGCCTCGCATAGTCGGCAGGCCCGTACCTCCTCCAATAAAGGAAGCAGCCGACTCATGCCGCAGGGCTGTCCGAGCGGTGCAGGCGCATCAGCCCTTCCTGGGCCACCGAGGCCACCAGGGTGCCGTCCTGACGATAGATGGAACCGAAGTTCATGCCCCGAGAGCCACCGGCAAAGGGACTCTCGCTGCGATAGAGCAGCCATTCATCGATTCGGAAATCTCCGTGGAACCACATGGCGTGGTCGACGCTGGCGCACTGTACATGGGGCTGCCAGAAGTTCATGCCGTGGGGCAGCATGGCGGTGCCCATCAGCCCGAAATCCGAGCAATAGGCCAACAAGGCCCGCTGGGTCATGGGATCTGCGTCCACCGAATCGACCACCTTGAACCACACCTCCCGTAACGGCGGCTCCGGCTGGGACGAAATCGGATCACGGGGAGTGACCGGGCGGAATTCCACCGGCCGGTCCTGAAGAAACGCCTCACGGTACTGTTCCGGCAACCGGGCCACCAGCTTCTGCCGGGCCGCCTCGTCATTCTCCAGACCTTCCGGGCCGGCCACTTCCGGCATGGGCGCCTGATGGGCAACACCCTCCTCTTCTACCTGATAGGACGCTGCCAGAGAGAAGATCGGCCGGCCATGCTGGATGGCGTTGACACGGCGGGTGGTAAAGCTTCTGCCATCACGAATGCGGTCCACATCGTAGACAATGGGTTTGGTGAAATCCCCGGCGCGCAGGAAATAGGCGTGCAGGGAGTGCACCGACCGGTCCTCCGGCACTGTTTTCGAAGCCGCCAGCAACGCCTGCCCGGCCACCAGGCCGCCAAACACACTCTGCTGCCCATTGGCCTGGCTCTGCCCCCTGAACAAATTATTCTCGAGCTGTTCCAGATCAAACAGCGCCATCAGTTCCCGAACCGATGCATTCATAGACGTATCCTCAGCGCAAAACACAATCAATAACGGGTCATGGTAACCGCAAGCCCGCTAAAATTTGAGGTCAAATCACGAATCGGCTCAACCTGCCGGGGTTCTTCGCGGGCGCAGAGGCAGCCCAGGAAATTAACAACACCACTGTGGTCTCGTCCTCCTGCTTGGCACAACGCCAGAGAAAACATCACTTTTAGCGCTTGTTTGAACTGAGTCACACTGTTTACTATATGCACAAATAGACAAAGGGGGCGCCTAGATCGCCTTCGGGGGGACAATTCGATGTTTCAGCTTCTCCGCGGTGGCCTGGCGGCCATGGCGCTCTGCATGTTGCTTTTCTCTCAGGCCGTGCAAGCCACCGTTCCATCACGCCTGGTCATACAAGGCTATCTCAGCGATCGCTCCAGCCAGTTGCCCCTGCATGGCACCTACACGCTGACCACAACCCTTTACGATCTATCCGGGCGGACGACCGACTACCAGAATGATGGAGGGACCAACACCGATCCCCTCGGTCTTGGCGCAGTCCTCTGGACCGAAGACATGACCGTCAGCGTTGAGAACGGCCGATACAGCCTGGTGTTGGGTGATAGCGACAGCAACCCCCTGCCCGATGACCTGCTGGAAAGCAATCAGGTAGAACTGGGGCTGGCGATTAATGGCGACAGTGAAATGTCTCCGCGCCTTGTCGTCACCACCGGCAGCGTGCCCTATGCCCTGCAGGCCCGCGAAGCCGAGCAGGTCAACGGGGATATCACTCCGCGCACGGTAAGCGTCGCCGATCAGCTTTTGATCAATGCCAATGGTGAGTGGGTAGGCCCGGACAGCGGCCTGGTAGGCCCCAAAGGCGAGACTGGCAGCCAGGGCCCCATCGGTCCTATCGGCCCCAAAGGGGATACCGGTAATACAGGCCCACAAGGCGCCGTCGGACCGCAAGGTATCGCTGGGCCCACTGGTCCTAAAGGCAACACTGGAGACCAAGGCCCCGTTGGACCTATCGGCCCCAAGGGCGATACCGGCAATCAAGGACCTCAGGGTGAAACCGGACCGCAAGGCATCCCCGGCCCCGCAGGCCCCAAAGGCGACACAGGTAACCAGGGCCCTATAGGGCTCACCGGCATGACCGGCCCAGCCGGCACATTCAGTACCAGCAATGTAGCCCAGAAGGCCTGCACCAGTGCGACAAGCTGCCAATGTGACAGTGGCGTAGTACTGGCCGGTGGCGTTCAGTGTGCCAGCAATAGCTACATTACCAACAGCTACCCCAGTGCCGCCGGCGCCTGGAGCGGCAGTTGCGAAACCTGGCAGACTGGCGCGGCCGCCACGCCTACCGCCATTACCATTACTTGCGCGGTAGCCAACTAATGGCTATCACGCGACGGCAGTTTATCGCGGCTGGCGGCGCGGCCGGGATCCTGCTCAGCACACCCTTGGTCGCCGGCACCACGGCAGCCCGCGTGGAACTGGTCAGTGCAGCGCGGGCGATTGCCCTCGGCGAGAACCAGAGGCTGCAGATCACCGACCATGGCCGCCAAGCCCAGTGGTATCGCAACGGCAGCACCATCAGTCTAGACACCGGCGCTCCCCACGAAACCCGCATCGTTGCCGCGGCCCTGGATGGGGATAACGCTGTCCTGCTGGACCGCAGCCAGCGTCGGCTAAGCTGGTTCCGGCCCGACGGTAGCCAGGCCCGCCATATTGATCTGACCGATCTGCAGGAACCTGCCGACTTTGTGCTCAATGGTGACCACGCTTTGATCGCAGATGTACACGGCCATCGCCTGATGCGACTGCATCTGCGCAATGAATCCAGAGTCTGGCTGCAAAGCGACCGGCCCCTGAATGGTCCCGCCTCTCTGGCCAAAACCGCAGAGCGCATCACCCTGCTCACCCTCGGCGATCGGCGACTGCACCACTTCACCCTGACAGGCGACAGCCTGGGCAGTGAAGTCAGCACATTAACCATGCCCAGCGGCTTGACCGCCGTGAACGACCAGCTATTGATCATGGATCGTTGCCAGAAGCAGCTCTGCTGGGCTGACCGAGCTACACCGGTACTGGCACTCCCCCAAACCAGCGCCCAGCAGCTGGCTCATCTGAGCTGGCAACCGGGCAGTAACCTGCTGATCAGCGTGTGAGGCCACTATGAGCGAACCTTTTATTGCTGAAATTCGCATCTTTGCGGGTAATTTCGCCCCTCGCAGCTGGGCCTTTTGCAACGGGCAACTCTTGCCTATCAGTCAGAATACCGCCCTGTTCAGCCTGATCGGCACCACTTATGGCGGGGATGGTCGTACCACAGTGGCCTTACCCAATCTGCAAGGCCGAGCGCCCGCACATCCCGGCAGAGGCCCCGGACTGCCAAGTTATCGCCTTGGTCAGGTGGCCGAGAACAACCCGGTAGAGGTTGTACAGAACGTCACGCCCGACCGTAACCTGGGCAATAGCCAGACCACCCGCACTATCGCCGCCAAAATACCCGCTGGCGATCAGCGCCATCCTTATCTGGGTCTGAATTTCATCATTGCTCTGCAAGGGCTATACCCATCCAGAGGCTAGGAGTCTTTTACTGATGAGCGAACCCTTTCTCGCCGAAATCCGCATTTACGGCTTCAACTTTGCGCCCCGCGGTTGGGCCTTCTGCGATGGACAAATCTTGCCGATCAATCAAAACCAGTCCCTTTATTCTCTGCTGGGCACTACCTACGGTGGCGACGGCAGAACCAGCTTTGCACTTCCGGACCTGCGCGGCCGCACGCCCATGCATCCGGGAGCGGGTAGCATCAATCAGGGCACTAAAGGGGGAACGGCGAACACAACCGGGCCTACCGATGATGGAGACACCCTGGACAGCCTGACCCTGGATCGCAATCTGGGCAGCACCTTGAATAACACCCTGGTTGCCACCCATGGTGCGCAGATGGATTCTATCGCGTTTAACTTTGCCATTGCCCTGCAAGGGCTTTTCCCAAGCAGAAGCTAGAGGCTCCTATGTCAGAACCCTTTGTAGGTGAAATTCGCATGTTTGCCGGCAATTTTGCTCCGCGAGGCTGGGCACTCTGCGATGGCCAACTATTGGCCGTATCACAGAATGATGCGCTGTTTTCCTTGTTTGGCACCATTTATGGCGGTGATGGCAGAACCACATTCGGTCTACCGGATTGTCGGGGACGCTCTCCGGTACACGCCGGCACGGGCCCGGGACTTCCTCAGGCTCGTCTGGGCGCCAAAAGTGGCAGCAATGCCAGTGGTGCCGTTGCTGCCACTACCAGCGTCAGCATTGATCGCGGCCTGGGGAAAACCCAACAAACCTGGCAGGCGCATTCGAACAACCAGGAATCGCTGACCCCCCAGCTCTTTGTGCACTTCATTGTGGCCCTGTTCGGCATTTACCCTTCCCGCTCGTAATGCACAGCTACCGTTTACGCCCGGCCAGTGACAGCGACACACCGATGTTACTGGCCATCTACACCAGCACCCGCCAGGAAGAAGTGGCGCAGACCGGCTGGCCCCAGGGGCAGCAGGATGCCTTTTTGGCCATGCAGGCCAAGGCGCAGCACGAACACTACCTGCTGCATTATCCGGAAGCGGAGCGTCATCTGATTGAGTTAAGCGGGGAGACAGCCGGGCGGCTGTACCTGTCCGATTGGGAGCAGGAAATCCGCATCGTGGATATTGCCCTGCTGCCGGCCTTTCGTGGCAGCGGCCTGGGGTCACAGGTTCTCGCCGCCCTGCAGGCCCGGGCTCGCCGGGCCGGCAAGCCCCTGACTATTCACGTGGAAACCAATAACCCGGCACGACGGCTCTATGAGCGGCTGGGCTTTGTGGAACAGGCAGACAAGGGTGTCTACCTGCTTATGCGCTGGCAACCTGACGATTGAACACCGCTTCGAAATGGTAGGTACCATCACTGGCGCCCAACGGCCCCACCGGTACCACAAACACCGATGTCTCACCAAGCACGTCGTTACGCATGACAGTGGCGCCCTGCTCCAATTGCACCTGCCCCGCAAACAACAGGGAGAAACATTCCCACCCCTCCGGCGAGATCGGCATCGTCACTTCCGCCAAGGTCAGGCTATCGCCATTTTCCAGCGTAAACGCCTGTCCTTCACAATCTTTCCATTGTTGTAATGTAATCATGCATCCTCCCCAATCAGACCGGCAGTCTAGCCGGCACTGACGGCACCGTCACCCTTGGCTACAATACGCACCCACCGAACACGCAGGACACGGGTCTTAATGAAGTTACTCCCCGACAGCAGCCTCTTCCCCACCGGCCGCGAGCACTACAAAGACTGGGCCGGGCTGGACAGCGGCAGCATGGCTGCCGTGCTGGCCGAACTGGCACGCAGCCAGGATCATCTGTTTGTGGTGCTGGCTCCCAACAGCAGTCGCGCACAACACCTTGCCGACTCGCTGGAGTTCTACCTGACCGGTAGCGGGGATCAGGGCAACGATACGCCGGTAATGCTGTTTCCGGACTGGGAAACCCTGCCCTACGACCTGTTCAGCCCCCACCAGGACATCATCAGCGATCGCATCCGCGTGTTGCACCAGTTGCCCATCAGTCACAAGGGCATCCTGGTAGTGCCAATAAATACCCTGATGCAGCGGCTGGCCCCGCCACTGCACATCACCGGCAACAGCTTCATGCTCAAAGTGGGCGACACCTTCGATATGGAAGCCACCCGCAGCCGCCTGGTGTCCTGCGGCTACCGACAGCGGGATAACGTTTACGAACACGGCGAATTCGCCGTGCGCGGCGCCATCATGGATATCTTCCCCATGGGCGCCGATCAACCCTTCCGCATTGAGCTGTTCGACGACGAGATCGAATCCCTGCGCCTGTTCGACGCGGAAAGCCAGCGCTCCACCGGCAAGGTGGATGACATCACCCTGCTGCCGGCGGCGGAATACCCGCTCAGCGCCGACGGCATCAGCCGTTTCCGCACCGCCTTTCGCGACACCTTCGACGTGGACACCCGCGGCGTGCCGCTCTATCAGGATGTGTCCGACGGCCTGTCCGCGCCGGGGCTGGAGTACTACCTGCCGCTGTTCTTCGAGAACATGGCCACCCTGTTCGACTACCTGCCCGACGATGTGCGACTGGTGGAGCTAGCCGACTGCCAGAGCGCCGTGGAGCACTTCTGGGCCGACGTGGAACAGCGCTATGAATCCCGCCGCCACGATATCCACCGGCCGATTCTGACGCCCTGGAAGTTGTACCTGCGCCCGGAAGAACTGGCAGCTTCTCTCAAACAGCACCCCCGTGCCCGACAGGCGGATAGCGACAACGCCATTCACTTCGACGTGGCCAGCATGCCGGCGCTCACAGCCGATGTGCGCGCCAGCAACCCGCTGGCCCTGCTGCACACTTTCTCCGACGCCCATCCGGACACCCGCATTCTGCTCTGTGCAGAAACCGCCGGCCGCCGGGAAGCCCTGCTGGAATTGATGCAGAAAATCGGCATCCAGCCGGCCCTGAAAGACAACTGGCCGGACTTTATCGCCCAGCCAGAGCGCTGGAGCCTGACCCGCGGCGAGCTGGATGCGGGCTTCTACGCCCCCGAACATGAACTGCTGGTAGTCACCGAGAACGACCTCTACGGCGAACGGGTTCTGCAACGCCGGCGCCGCAAATCCAGCAGCGACGACGGCGCCGCCGAGCAGGCCTTCCGCTCCCTGGGCGAGCTCACCGAAGGCTCCCCGGTAGTGCACATGGAGCATGGCGTGGGCCGCTATCTGGGCCTGATCCATATGGAAGTGGACCGCCAGCAACACGAGTTCCTGTTACTGGAATATGCCGGCGGCGACAAGCTCTACGTGCCGGTGTCCTCCCTGCACCTGATCAGCCGCTACGGCGGCGGCGATACCGCCCCACTCAACCGGCTGGGCACCGAGCAGTGGAGCAAGGCACGGCAGAAGGCCGCAGAAAAGATCCACGATGTGGCCGCGGAGCTGCTCAACACCTACGCCCGCCGCGAAGCCCGCCAGGGCAAGCAGTTCGACGTGGACATGACCGATTACGAGCGCTTCAGTGCCGGCTTCCCCTTCGAGGAAACCCCGGACCAGCAGGCCGCCATTGCCTCGGTGATTGCCGACATGCAGTCCAGCCAGCCCATGGATCGGCTGGTGTGCGGCGATGTGGGCTTCGGCAAGACCGAAGTGGCCATGCGCGCCGCCTTCGTGGCAGTGGAAAACCAGACCCAGGTGGCGGTGCTGGTGCCCACCACCCTGCTCGCCCAGCAGCATTACGAGTCCTTCACTGACCGCTTTGCCGACTGGCCGGTGAACATCGAAGTGCTGTCACGCTTCCGCAGTGCCAAGGACAAGACCCAGGTGCTGAAGCGTCTGAAGGAAGGCAAGGTGGATATCCTGATCGGCACCCACCAGTTGCTGCAGGAAACCGTCTCCTTCAGCGACCTGGGGCTGATCATCGTGGACGAGGAACACCGCTTTGGGGTGCGTCACAAGGAGCGCCTCAAACAGATGCGCGCTGAATGCGACATCCTCACCCTCACCGCCACTCCGATCCCCCGTACCCTGAATATGGCCTTTAGCGGCATGCGCGACATTTCCATCATCGCCACCCCACCGCAAAAACGCCTGTCGGTAAAAACCTTCGTGCAGCAGCACAACGACACCACCATCAAGGAAGCCTTGCTCCGCGAGCTGCTTCGTGGCGGTCAGGTGTACTATCTGCACAACGATATCGACACCATGGACAGGACCGCGGCCGACATCCGCAAACTGGTCCCTGACGCCCGCGTCGGCATTGCCCACGGGCAGATGCGCGAGCGGGAACTGGAAGCGGTGATGAGCGACTTCTATCACCGGCGCTTCAATGTGCTGGTCTGTTCCACCATCATCGAAACCGGCATCGACGTGCCCAGCGCCAACACCATCATCATCGACCGGGCCGACAAGCTCGGCCTGGCACAGCTGCATCAGTTACGAGGCCGCGTGGGCCGCAGCCATCACCAGGCCTACGCCTACCTGATCACCCCCAGCCCCAAGGCGATGAGCAAGGACGCACTCAAGCGCCTGGAGGCCATCGAACAGGCCACCGACCTGGGCGCCGGCTTCATGCTGGCCAGCCAGGATCTGGAAATCCGTGGCGCCGGGGAACTGCTCGGCGAAGAGCAGCACGGTAACATCCACACCATCGGTTTCAGCCTCTACATGGAAATGCTGGAACAGGCGGTGGAAGCTCTGAAACGGGGCGAACAACCGGACGTGGAAAAACCGCTCAGCGGTGGTCCGGAACTGAACCTGCGTATCCCCGCTCTGATCCCTGAGGATTACCTGCCTGACGTGTTCGGCCGCCTGACCCTCTACAAGCGCATTGCCGGCTGCAAGACCCGCAATGGCCTGAAAGAACTGCAGGTAGAAATGATCGATCGCTTCGGCCTGCTGCCGGCACCGGTGAAAAACCTGTTTGCGGTCACCGAACTGCGCCAGCAGGCGGAGCGCCTGGGCATCACTCGACTCGATGCTCACGCCGGCGGCGGCAAGCTGGAATTCGGCGAGCGCACCCCGGTGGATCCGCTGACTATCGTAAAACTGGTCCAGTCCGGCCCCAACCGCTACAAGCTCGAGGGTGCCAATGCACTGCGTTTTGTGGAAGGCAGTGAAACGCCAGAGGAACGTATCGAGGTGGTAGAGGCCCTGCTCAAGCGCCTTGCAGCCCAGAGCATCAAACAGGACACCGGCAGCTAATTCGTGAAAAACGACCGGCCAGGCGGTTAATCGTGAATTGGCGATGTGAACTGGTTATAGTCGTTGAAATAAAAAATGACGTGGGTGCAATTTCCAGGGCGTCGCCTTGTCTCAGCCAAGGCGTACAGGTGTAAGGAAATCACCGGACTCTCCGCCCCCAGCGGAGCATCCGACAGGCAGCAGGAGGGGCACACCTCCACGTCAGTATCAAGATAAGGCCTGCATACAGGCCACCAGAGGAGATCCCGATGCTTCGCGCATTCTTTTTGGCTGTGCTGGCCCTCATGGCCACCCCTGTCATTGCCCAGAGCTGGTACAACGTTGAGGTCCTGATATTCGCCCGTGATCACGGCAGCAGCGAAGAAATCTGGCCCGCCGATTTGCAACCTCGCTACGCCTCCCGGTCAGTGACTATTGGCGCACCGGAAGCCAGCGAATACGCCGACCCGGACGCACTGTCCCGCGGTGCCTGGCAACCTCTGCCGGAAGACGAGACCGTGCTGCAATACATGATGGAGCGCATGGCCGGCACCGGTGATTACCGACAGCTTTACCACAAGGCCTGGAGCCAGCCCATTGGTGACAAGAGCGACACTCTGCCAGTGTATCTGAGCGGTGGTCAGACCCTGACAACGGGTGACGGCAACGTGCCAGAACTGGAAGGCACACTGCACTTCAGCGAATCCCGCTACGTCCACGTGGAGCCACGCATCTGGTTCAATACCCAGAGTAACGGCCAGCGTTTCTACGTGGATATCGACGAAAGCCGTCGCCTCACCGGCCATGAAGTCTATTACTTCGACCACCCCATGTTCGGCATGCTGGTGCGAATCACTCGTTAAGGCCGATCAAATGAAACAGGCGGGCACCGCCCAGTAAGTGGTCCAGGCGGAAGAGACATCAAATTTATTCGGCCAAATCTACGTTGTGATACACGTTCTGCACATCGTCCAGATCGTTGAGCATGGCCAGGAATTTATCGAACAGCTCCCGGTCATCGCCGCTCACCGTGGTGAAACTCTGCGGAATAAACTGGATTTCATCCACCTCGAAGTCGATACCTTCGAAAGCGCCAGCAAGCGCCTGGCGGGCCTTGGCATATTCTGTGTTGGGGGTGAACACAGTGAGCATGCCGTCTTCGCTTTCGATATCGGTGACATCCACATCCGCGTCCATCAGTGCTTCCAGCACCGCTTCTTCGTCATCATGACGGAACACGAAAATCGCCGCATGATCGAACATGTGAGCCACGGTGCCCTGGGTACCGATCTTGCACTTGGTCTTGGTGAACGCCACGCGCACATCGCCGAAAGTACGGTTGGGATTGTCGGTAAGACACTCGATGATCGCCATGCAGCCGCCAGGGCCATAGCCCTCGTAACGAGCCGGGGCAAAATCTTCACCGCCGCCGCCTTTGGCCTTGTCGATGGCTTTATCGATCACATGGCCAGGCACCTGATCCTTCTTGGCCCGGTCAATCAGACCACGCAGGGCCAGATTGGCAGATGGATCCAGGCCACCCGCCTTGGCGCACACATAAATCTCTCGACCATAGCGGCTGTAAACCTTGGCCTTCATGTCCGAGGTTTTCGCCATGGATTCTTTACGGTTCTGATAGGCGCGGCCCATGGGATACTTACTCCGAGATTGATAGTCAGCCGCAGATTCTAGGGGAAAAACGGGAAATTACCTACGCCCGGGAAATAACACCCCTCAACATCAGACAAACAGTCTAATCGTTAAGATAATGTACCCCGGTCAACCGCTCCGATTCTTCCCACAACCGCTGTGCAACGGCCTGATTGTCAGTGATCTTGCGGGCAAAGGCCGGGGCCGGATAGCCGCGTAATTCCATCACCTTTCCCTCCGGGCCGTAATAACCGCCCGCCTCCACCGCATCGCTGGTGGCGGCCATGACGCCGGGCAGGCACCCCATCTGAGCAGACTGAGCCATGATCTTGTTGAACAGGCCTCCACCGGGCACCGTATCCTGAAGGTGGGTAGCGGAATAGCCGGGGTGAGCGGCCATTACCCTGATGTTCGACCCCGATGCCTGCAGCCGACGCTGCAGGTCCCTGGCGAAAATCAGGTTGGCCAGCTTGCTCTGACAATAGAAGGGCCAACGGGAATAGTTTTTTTCCGCATTGAGATTCCCCCACATCAACTTCCCGCCCCGATGGGCCAGGCTGGATATCTGCACAATCCGTGGATCGCTGGCAAACTCGAGAAGCTCAACAAGCTGGCCGGTCAGCGCAAAATGTCCCAAGTGATTGGTGCCGAACTGCATTTCGAAACCATCCCGTGTTCGCTGCAATGGCGGCGCCATCAGGCCAGCGTTGTTGAGCAGCACATCCAGCTTTGCAAAGCGCTGCTTTACCGCCTCGGAAAACGCCTTTACCGAGGCAAGATCAGCCAGATCCAGCGCCATAATCACCAGCCTGGCGTCAGCCACCATGGCTTTCACCGCCTCCGCGGCCGCTTTGGCCTTGTCCACATTACGGCAGGCCATGATCACTTCGGCCCCTTTGCCGGCGAACAGTTTCACCGCTTCCAGGCCGATGCCGCTGTTGGCGCCGGTTACCAGAATCGTCTTGCCGGTGAGGTCTGCCATCATCTCCGGCCGCCAGGTTGATTTGCCCATGAGAAAATCCTTTCCTGTGGTTGCGATGAAAATGATTGTGCACGGCACCGGCTACCATCACCCCTTCCTGCTGGGCCAATCGTTTGACGCCACACGATGAAGGAAAACTCACAGGTCGGCTTGAGGCCGGTGGCTACTGAATCCCACAGGACTCTCACTGAGCATCAGTGGTATGGTTCTGTGCTTGTTTTGACCCACCGGTGGCCACTGTCATGGTTACCGGACGCAACGACTTACAGGGAGATCCGCACGTGGGCAAGAAGTATGACCTGAATGGCAAGGTGGTTCTCATCACCGGCGCAACCGGCGGGATTGGTGCTGCCAGCGCTCGAGCGCTTTACACAAAAGGGGCCAACCTGGTGCTGACGGATTTATCCCAGCAGTCCCTGGACTTGCTTGCCGCAGAATTTGATCCCGCACGGGTACTCGCCTTGCCTCTCGACGTAACGGATGCAGCCGCCTCAAAAGCTGTCGTTCTGCAAACCGTGGAGCACTTTGGCCGGCTGGATATCGCCTTTGCCAACGCCGGCATTGCCTGGCGGAACAACCCGGCGACTATCGCCAGCTGCGATGAGGCCGAGTTCGAAAAAATTATCGACGTGGATCTGTTCGGCGTCTGGCGCACTCTTCGTGCGGCCCTGCCGGAGGTTCAGCGAAATCATGGCCAGATTGTCATCACCTCCTCGATCTATTCGTTCGTCAACGGCATGGTCAATGCGCCCTACGCCGCCTCCAAGGCGGCAGTGGAAATGCTCGGCAGAGCCTTGCGGGCTGAATTGGCCGGTACCGGCGCCAGCGCCAGCGTGCTCTACCCCGGCTGGACGGCAACACCTATCACCGAGCTGGCCTTCGGTGGTCATGCCACCGCCTCCGAGCTGATTGAAAGCGCCTTTCCTGCCGTACTGAGAAAGCAGGTGCAACCCGAGGAAATTGCCACTGCCCTGGTTGCCGGACTGACAACCCGCTCCGCCGCCATCATTGCCCCGGCCCGCTGGAAACCCTTGTCCATGCTGCGGGGGGTGATGAGCCCACTCAGCGATGCGCTGCTGGATCGCAGCGAAAAGATTCACCGCCTGGTTCGAAACATCGAATCGAACCGCTAGCAAGCGCTTCACTCGACTCTTCCTGCCGCGCGATGAGGCAGGCAGAGTCGAATAGCGAGTGCTCTCTATCCTGCCCTTTCCAAAGCGTTGACTCCCCCGCCACCGCTGGCATGATCGAAGTATCCCAGCCAGCAGTGCCAGCCAGGAGTCCCCATGTCCAAGCCCGTCATCGCCGATATCAAGCCCCGGAAAACCGAACTCAAACCCGGTGAAACCTACCACTTCTGCCGCTGCGGTCGTTCCGCCAACCAGCCCTTCTGCGATGGCTCCCATGCGGGCACCGATATCACTCCCCTCGGCTTCGAAGCCGACAAGGACGAAGGCTACCTGTGCATGTGCAAACACAGCGGCAACTTCCCCTATTGCGATGGCACCCACGCCCGGTTCAGCAAAGACCAGGTCGGCGAAGAAGGCCCCGGCCCGGAGAGTATCCAGCGGGACGGCATGCCACAGCCCAAGGCCACCGCTGAGGAACCCAACGTGGCCCTGATCCACGACCTGGCGGAAAACGGGCTCGATAATGTCGGCCATCATGGCCCCATGACCGCCATGGGTGTCCCCCGTGACTGCCTGCCCAAATGGGATGATATCCAGATCATGGTGGCGCAGATGGCCACCCAGCCGCTGCTGGATGACCAACCCGTAGGCACCGAACTGGTGATCGGTCCCAGAGCGGACAAACCACTAACGCTGGCGATTCCCCTGATGGTCTCGGACATGAGCTTCGGTGCACTTTCCGAGGAGGCGAAGGTGTCACTGGCACGGGGCGCAGACCTGGCCGGCACCGGCATCTGTTCCGGCGAGGGCGGCATGCTGCCGGAAGAACAGGCCGCCAATTCCCGCTATTTTTACGAGTTGGCCAGCGCCATGTTTGGCTATACCGAGGACCATCTGAAGAAGGTGCAGGCGTTTCACTTCAAGGGTGGCCAGGGCGCCAAGACCGGCACCGGCGGCCATCTGCCTGCCAACAAGAACGTGGGCAAGATTTCCCAGGTGCGCCACATTCCCGAAGGCCAGCCGGCCATCTCCCCTGCCACCTTCAGGGAGCTGCACAGCAGCGATGATTTCAAACGTTTCGCCGACCGGGTGCGGGAAGTGTCCGGCGGCATACCGGTGGGGTTCAAACTGAGCGCTAACCATATCGAAAGAGACATCCAGTTCGCCCTGGATGCCAGCGCCGACTACATCATTCTGGATGGCCGGGGCGGCGGCACCGGGGCTGCACCCGCCATGTTCCGCGACCACATCAGCGTGCCCACCATCCCCGCCCTGGCCCGCGCCCGCCGCTATCTGGATGACCAGGGCGCCAGCGGCAACGTCACTCTGATGATCACCGGCGGCCTGCGCATGCCCATGGATTTCGTCAAAGCTCTGGCCCTGGGGGCCGATGGTATTGCCCTGTCCAACAGCGCCATGCAGGCCATTGGCTGCGTTGGCGCCCGCATGTGCAATACCAACCAATGCCCCGCCGGCATCGCCACCCAGAACGAGGAATTGCGAAAACGTCTGGACGTGGACCACGCTGCCCACCGGCTGGCCAACTTCTTCCATGCCTCAACAGAGCTGATGCAAGTCATGGCCCGCGCCTGCGGCCACCACCATCTGAATCAATTTACCCTGGAAGACCTGGCAACCTTTGATCGGGAAATGGCTGCCCTGGCCGGGGTTCGTTATGGCGGAATCGGCTAGCTTCCAGAGATAACAGAGGGAGAAATTTCAACCATCGGTAAGCAATGTCTTACAAGTGAATGGCAAATGTAGGAAAAGGCGTACATTTATTTCGTTACCTCACAACCAACGTCACTTATTTTTTCAAATAATAATATTTTCCTTATTAATCATCCTGTTATAAAAAAATCGTTCCTTCGCTTCAGAAAACCGCCAACAAAGACGGTCAATATGACGTGATCGCAACATCAACTCATCCCTTGAAAGTCTCCGCCTGTCGCGATCCCTTTGCCCTGCTGGGCGTCCCGCTACTAATAATTGAGACATAGATCACTAACTGATGGCGATCAGCAGTTTTCGCCACTATTGCAGTAACCGGTACTACCGGATCTCGGATGGCACAAATGCAAACACAGCGTCTTGGATTTATCGGATTGGGAGAAGACACGGTCAGTGCCTGTCTTTCCATGCTGAAAATCATTGATGGCCGTTCCTCAGTACACTGGAGCCAGGCAACACCTGCGATGGCGGATGTTCTCATGGTGTCCAGTCTGCAAGAGGCACAAACCAGCCAGGACGACCTGAGCCAAAAACCCTGTATCGTCATTTACCCCAGCTCTGAGGAAAAACCAGCATCCGCTTTTGCGCTGCCACACCCATTTCGAGTCATGCAGCTGCTGGATGTGTTGGATGAGGTACTGCGATCTTTGGATACTTCATCCAGTCATGCTGAGCATAATCGTGAAGTGTCTGAATCAGAAGGAAACTCATCACTACCTAGCGTCGATTTTTGTGCCAGTTTATACCGGGTTATCAATAACAAGGGGTCGACTGAACTGTACAGCAGCCAAAGTCCGGAAGGCCTTTTACTGGTAAAACCCGGAAGCCACCGGTTTTACGCACGGCCCGCATTGCTACACGCCTTGTCCGCGGGCCCGGTGTCTTTTAGCCCTTTAAGCCCCAGCAGCGAACCCGTTTCCGAGGGCATGGTGCCACGGCCACTGTTTGAGCTCGCCTGGCTAACCGGAGCTAACCATTGCAATGACCTGCTGCCCTGGCTGGATGAAGACAGCCATTTCAAATTGAGCCGTTGGCCCAGTGCTGCAGCGCTGAATAAATCCCGGCAGTTGCTCTCCTTGTGTGCCCTGATGACCCGCCGTGCACTGACGCTGTCAGAGCTGAAGACACTTTCACATTGTGATGACAAGGCGCTTTATCACTTCATCAATGCTTGTGAAATTAGCGGGTTACTGGTCAGTCAGGTGAGACCGCCCTCTGCTATAGCCCCATCAGTACAAGCTGGCGCGGAACACCATCGCCTCGGTGGGATGATCAAAGGCCTGAGAACACGTCTGGGATTGAGCTGAAATAATGATAAGCAACGAATTCAAAATCCTTTTCACCGGCCCGATGGGCGCCGGTAAGACTACGGCAATCACTCAACTCAGTGATCAGGAATGTGTCTCCACGGATGTGATAAACACTGATTTAGAGCAGTGCAACAAGGAAATGACGACCGCCGGTCTGGATTACGGTTATATCAGCCTGCCTGACGGTAGTGGCGTGCGCCTTTACGGCACACCAGGGCAAGAGCGTTTTCAGTTCATGTGGCCAATTCTGGCTACCAATGCAGCAGGAGTTATCCTCCTTCTGAACGGCGAACACCCGGACCTTGAAGAACACCTGGAACTTTACACCAACGCTTTTTCCAACAACGGGGAAACGCCTCTGGTTATTGGTATTGGCCGGATTTCCAGTGATGACTTCACACGTATCGACCGGGTTACGGAAAAACTGGCAGCCAAACATCTGTTTGTCCCAGTGATTTCCGTGGACGTCAGGGAGTGTGAAGACGTTCTGCTTCTGGTTGAAACCCTCCTCTGTCAGATCGAAGCCAACGAAATGGAACTGATGCAAGTATGAAAGACAGGAACCCTCTTAGCGATTCTGCCGTGGCAATGGCGCAGAAACAGCTACACATCCTGCAAGACTCCACCCCGGGGATCACCTCTGCCGTGCTATTGAGCAGTGATGGCTTTGAAATAGCCACGTTGGAAAACGATAAGGGGAAAGCCAGCCGGCTTGCCGCAATGGGAAGCTCCCTTGCGGCAATCAGCTCGGCAATAGCAAAAGAAGCGGGCATTTCTGAGTGCAGCCGCCTGATTGTCGAATCCGAGGAGGGCGTTGTGGCCGTGATGAAAGTGCCCAACAGCTCACCTCCCCTGGCATTGGCCGTAGTCGCCAATGACGCCTCCAAGCTCGGGCAACTGATCTGGGGCGCCAAAAACTGTTGTGCAGCTCTATCGGAATCATTGAAAGCAGCCAGTTAGTTCCCCTCTTTAGGGAAAATATAAAATAATAGGAGTTAGTTATGGGCAACGTTACTGAGAGTCTGAAAACCCTGTTGGAATCCGATGGTGCAATGTGTGCCGCTATTGTTGATTCAAACAGTGGCATGGTGCTGGGTCAGGATGGGACCGGACTGGATCTTGAGTTGGCCGCCGCCGGCAACACCGAGGTGGTTCGTGCCAAGCTTAAAACCATGAAATCACTGGGACTCAAAGACACCATCGAGGATATTCTGATCACACTGGGAACCCAGTATCACATCATCCGTCCGGTGGCGAAAAATGAAGGTCTGTTCATGTACCTGGTGCTGGACAAGGCAAAATCCAATCTGGCACTGGCTCGGCGCAATTGCCAATCGGTTGAAGCTGACCTGAGCGTTTAACCATCACGTCGTGGGTATGGAGCAGCACCATTGCTGCTCCGTACCATACGTTCTTCCATGGCACGGTGCTTTCAGACCACTTCCTGAGCTGGTGCATGTGTTGCCAGAATGCCACTCCGCCCAATACATAATCCTTTTTCACTAAACCCGATAGACCTTGCTACACTCCTCTCCTTCCCCGCTGGAGACTGCAGTATGGCCCGCGTTACTCTCGACTTGCCTGAACAGTTCATCTACACCCACACCATCAATGTGCGCATGACAGACCTGAATACCGGTAAACATGTGGGCAACGACCAGATGATCTCACTGCTCTCCGAAGCCCGTTACCGGTTTTTCTGCCATATCGGCTTCGACCAGTTCGATACCGACAAGCAGAGCATTGTGGTGACTGACCTGGTGGCCACCTACAAGACGGAAAGTTTCGCTCAAGATGATCTTCAGTTCGAAGTGGGATTGATGGATTTCAACAAGTACGGGGCCGATCTGATTTTCCGGGTCAGCAAACAGCCTGGCGGTCAGCTGGTAGTGTTAGCCAAGCAGGGCTTTGTCTTTTTCGATCATCAGAGCCACGCAATCATGCCCGTGCCAACGGCGTTTCGAGAGCAGTTTGCCGATCTTGCATGACAAGGTAAGGGCGTCTGCTGAAACGCACTGCACCGTCGACAAATTCACGCCTGTTCTGAATCAGTCCAGTTCCAGCAACTCTGTAAGAAACGCCTTCCACATCGGATAGACCATAAAGCGCCCCAGTCCCGGGAAACTGCGAAACGCCACGCCGGGCAAATCACTCGCCAGGCCGCGGGCGCTGCCGATGGAAATAATCCGGTCGTCTTCGCCGTGCCACTGCATGACCGGCACGGTAATCTTGCCCAGGTCCACCTGCCAGGGATGCTGCATGCGTAGATACTCATCAATCATAATGCGGGCACCCTGGAAATGGCTGCGACGCATGGATTTGATGGTGCGCTGCAACAGATCCGGATTACCCAGCACAGCCTTGTCTTGATCGCACAACCCTTTTGCAATCATGGCGAAGAATTTTTCTGGCGCCTTCTGCACACCGCGTATGCCCAACCGCCCTACCAACACAAATAGCCTCGGGTCACGACGGAAAAGACGCAAGAACATGTTGTGCAGCGGGTCCAGCTTGTCCAATTCGAAGTGCCCGATAGGAACAGTGCTGGCCAACAGGCCAAGTCGATCGAAAATGTCCGGGTATAGCGCTGCCGCACAGAGGGCATAGGGGCCTCCCCCACAGTAGGCCGCCATGGGTGGACGATTCAGGTCCAGATGCTCACACAAGGCGAGAATATCCGGGCCAAAATCCCGGAATTCCATACCCGCCTTGTAGGTGGAAATGCCGTAGCCGGGCCGCACGATCATGATCATGCGTAGCCCTTTTTCACGATACCAGCCATCAAAGTAGCCATGATCCGGCATGGCCGCACCCAGGTTGTCCAGGGTGAGTACCGGACGACCATTGGGGTCGCCATATTCGTACCAGCTAAGCACTCGACGATCTGGCAGACTCAGGGTGTATTCCTGTTCCTGCTGTATTTGTGGCAGTTTCGCAGCTTGCACCAGAGCATGGCCCATGGCGTGACTGACCAGCTGTACCTGGCTGTTGGCATTGAGTTTTGCCATGGTGGATTTGAGCTGGGTACGGGCGGTGTGAATGCTGACATTCAGCAGTTTGGCGCTCTGGCTCAGGTTGCCGATTTTGCACAGCAGGTGCAGCAGGCGGGATTCCGCCTGGGAGATATTAAACAGGGAGCGAAGCATCTCCGGGGATGGCGTCACCACGCTATGGCCCGCCAACACCCAGACGATAGTACGCAGCTGGGAAATTGTCCCCGGCGCATCGGATTTCTGCACCGGCAGACATAACAGGGACACCCCGTCCTGGGAAGAACTGATCAAGCGGGTTTCACGGCCCTCAGCCATCCGGTTGATGCGGTCCAGGGCCTGTTTCAATTCCCGATCGGCAAACAGCAGGCTGCCGTCTTCATGCAACTGCACCGGGCCATCCGCCAGCACCTGCCTGGCCACTGGATTGCATTCCAGTACCTGCATGCCATCATCCAGCATCAGCATGGGCCAGGGCATCTGGTTGTACATGGCATTGAGCACTTGGGTACGATCTTCCAGGGCATGCATGTAGGCACTGCTACGCACCGCCCGTTCCAGGTGGTCAATCAGTTGATCCACTTCGCTGGAAGTCTGTCGCGTTGCCAGAGAGCTGCCGGGATCGGCGGATGGCGGCCGGCTATCCGTCCAGCCGGCAATGGTATCCAGCAACTCGACCCAGTCGCCGGGGGACAGCGCTGTTTCGTAGATTTTACCGATCAGCGCATCGTTATTGTTGTCGTCTTCCACTCAGTCTCGCCCATAGTCTGCAGCAACGATCATAGGAAGTGCCGGGAACCACGGCAAGCAGGCAAGCAACTACCGGCGACTATTCCCGCACGTCCACCGGTGCTGCCCGGCGTTTGGCCAGCCAGCGCCAGACCAGGCCATCCGGTCGCTGATGGCCCGTCTGCACGTAACGCAAGGCGTTGAGGTGGCGCAGGCTCCATTGCATCAGATTATTGGCCTTGTCCGTGCCGCAAAACAGCAAGCGGTCACCAGGCTCCAGCTTTTCCGTTTCATCGGGCAGAAGAGTATTGCGGCCATTGCGGCGCAGCATCAGGGGAATGGCATCCAGACAAGTGAGCCGATGACGGGGACTACGACACAGATTGCCCAGGGTAACCGGCTCCCCCAGACGCAGAGCCAGGGTCACTGCGGGGGTCTCTTCATCGCCTATCTGCACGTGCCAGCTTTCCGGGGTGATCGTGGTCGTGATCCCGGCCATACGCTCCAGCAGTTGCTCATTCCACTCATTACCCTGTTTCTCTGCCTCCTGGAGAAACTCTTTCAACAGAGGCGCATTGAGCACAGACAGGAAACGACTGGCCACCAGAAAGCTGGTTTGCACGGGCAATTCAGGATTAACGGCCTGAAACAACAGGCGGTTATGCAGGCGGTTCTGCAAGGCCACCATGTAAATACTGCTGTTCAATTCGCGCGCCGTCATCATGACTGACAGGTTATCGGCATCATCCGGTGTCGCCACCACCAGGGCCACGGCCTTGTCGATACCCGCTTCACGCAGAGTCACTGCTTCCGTGCCCTTCCCTTCCACGCTGCCAGCAGGCACATCCGGCTGATTCGGGTGTGGCGTCACCACCACCAGATCAATACCCGCCTCCTTGCTGAGCGCCTCGTACACAGCGCGGCCAAAAGGGCCGAAACCACACAGTATCCAGCGACCCTGGGGAGGCATTGGCCGCTCCGGCAAGCCGGCACCGGGCAAGGAGGTGAGCCAATCATACACCCGGTGGGTATCCGGCTGGCGGATGCCCAACAACAGACGACGGGCAAAATCCTGATAGGGATTGACCACCAGATCAGTGCCGAAGGACAACATATTGTTGGCATTTTCTTCGCTACCGGCGCGACAGAACACCTGGCTGTGTTTGTTCAGCAATTTCACCGTAGTGGCGATTTTCAAATTGGTGTGATTGTTGTCGGTCACCGCCAGTACGCCACGGCACAGCGGGTGCTTGAGGCCGGCCTTGACCAGGTTCCCGGGGATTTCCGCATCCACCGTAAAACCCGGCACATACAGCCCCTGATCCTTGATGCGCAGAGAATCAATGGCTTCCGGGTCCTTGTCCACGATGACCACCCGCATGCCTCGACTGAGCAAAGACCGGGTCAGTAGTTTACCGGTATCTCCGTAGCCGCAGATCACATAGAAGGGTTCACGAAAGCGGCGCAGGCTGCGCTGCAATTGCACTCGGCTCAGTTCCTGCCGGAAATTCTTGTCCTGCAGCAGGGAAATAATGATGCCCACGGAATACAGCCAGGAGAACACGGTCAGATAAATACTGACCATGGTCCACATGCGCTGGCCACCGGAAAAATCGTATGGCACCTCACCGAAGCCAATGGTGCTACCGGTGTAGCTGACCACGTAGAAGGCTTCGAAGAAACTCATCCGCCAGGGGTTACCCTGATCATCCACGCCGGGAATCAGAGTGAAACCCACGGTGGCGATGCTGTACGCCACAATCAGCACCACCAGCGGCACACGCATGCGCCGCAGGATCATGGGAACGACAGAGGGCATGGCAGTTATCGCTGCAGGGTGATGGTTTCCACCGTCAACAGCACGGCGGATACCAGGTTGGCCAACAGGGCGCCACCTGACAGGGACACAATGGACGCCATTACCGCCGGCGTCAGCCCGACTTCAAGCACATGCACCGCGACCGCCCAGACAATGGCGGCCACGATTAACTGAAGATCTGCCACCAGGGAGGAAGCCAACAACACAGCGCCAATCTGCGTGCGTTCACCGAACTTGAGCACGGTGGCTATCAGGCTGACCACCAGGGCCGCAAACAACTCATAAACGTCATGGTGCTGCGGGTTATCAATCTCCCCGTAGAAGAACCCGAAGTTAAGCGTCAGCGCAAGCAGAATGAAAAAACCAAAAACCACCTTCTCGAGGTTCATCGTGCATCCTTGTTTTGCCCGAGGTGTTGGGGATCATTGTGTCAGGGAATGGACTGGTGGGCTACAGGCTTGCCCCAGGATGACTTACCTACAGAGCCGACCGCGAAATACGGTTTATCCGAAGCCTCCGGCGGTGAGGCCATGCCTCTCAGCGGGCTGGCAAACTCTACAACGCCAACCCCGTGCACCAACCGCTGGCCCAGGCCCACTGGAAGTTGAAGCCACCGAGCTGACCGGTGACATCGAGGACCTCACCAATGAAGTGCAGCCCCGGTACGGTGTTCACTTCAAAGGTCTTGGAAGAGATGGCATCGGTGTCGACCCCGCCCAGGGTAACCTCTGCGGTGCGATAGCCTTCCGTGCCCGAGGGTTTGAATTGCCAGCCCTTGAGGGTGGCTGCCAGACCACTGAGGCGCTCGTTGTTGAACTGCTGCAGGTTGCCCTGCCAGCCAAACCGCTCCACCAGGGCCCCAGCCAGCCGTTGCGAGAAATACTGGCGCAGCCACCGCTCCATGCCACGGTTGGGATGCTGGTTGCGCTCGGCGACCAGATCGGCGAAAGGATGGGCAACACCGGGTAGCCAGTCCACAGTCACCGGCTGGCCCGGTGCCCAGAAACTGGAGACCTGCAACATGGCTGGACCAGACAGGCCCCGGTGGGTGATCAGCATGGGCTCGGCAAAGTGGGTGCCACCGGCCTCTGCCACCACCTCGGTACTGATACCGGACAAAGCGGACAGCCAGGCCTTGTCATCCGGCTGTAGCGTGAACGGTACCAGCCCGGCACGGGTGGGCAGCACACTGAGCCCGAATTGCTCAGCAAGCTGATAGCCGAAGCCCGAGGCCCCCATGGTGGGAATCGACAGCCCCCCGCAGGCCACCACCAGTTTGGCGCAACGAATGACGCCAGCGGAAGTAGTGAGCACAAAGCCCTGCCCCGCCCGCTCCACCCGGCGAATCTGAGTCTTCAGCGAAATCTCCGCACCGGCCCAGTCACACTCGGTGAGCAGGATGCCGAGAATATCCTTGGAAGATTCTGCGCAGAACAGTTGCCCCGCCGCCTTTTCCACATGCTCGATACCATGGCGCTCCACCAGCTCCACGAAGTGCCAGGGGCTGTAACGCTTGAGGGCGGATTTGCAGAAATGGGGGTTGGCGGAAACGAAATGTTCCGGGTTGGTATTCAGATTGGTGAAGTTGCACCGACCACCGCCGGACATGAGGATTTTCTTGCCCGCCTTGTTGGCGTGATCCAGCACCAGTACCCGATGGCCCTGATAGGCAGCCGTGGCAGCACACATCAGTCCAGCCGCTCCGGCGCCGATAACGACGATATCCACTTCTGTACTGACTGCCATGGGGCCCTCCGGTTACCGGCCGCAAGGATAGCGGGGATCAGAGGCTGAGGCCATCGCAGTTGAACGGTGAATGTCGCCGACGGCTGATCCGCCCAAAAAGAGCGTGGGAGGATTCGGGTTTGGTGATTAGCGGATCACGGAGACTTCCGCAGTGGTGGTGTAATTTTCACTGCTGGAGGATACCGTCTGGGCGCCGTTGGCGACCTGAATATCAGTGCGGTAACGACCACTGGCCATCTGTTCGTCGGCGGGTACCAGCCGTGCAGCTGGCTGCTGCTGGCCCAGTGGCGGGCGGTTTTCCACCTCACCGCTACGGCTCACATCACTACTATCTCCATAGCAACCGGCCAGTAAAACCAGACTGCCCAACAACAATATTGGTGCTTTCATGCTTCCCCCAGACCGCTTTGCCAACGGTTTTCTTAACTCAATAATTTGCATTTATACGGCACAGGGCCAGCGCTGTACAGCGCCGGCGGGCAAAGCCCGCCAGCGTTGCGGCTGGCGACCATCGCAGGGTGAAGATCGCCAGCAAGCCGTTCCCTACTGGTTCAGCTCCTGGTCACTGAACATATCCGCAAACAACGGGGAGGTCAGGTAGCGTTCGCCGGAGTCTGGCAGTACCACCACAATGGTCTTGCCCTCGAATTCCGGCAGCTGGCTGATACGGTCCGCCACACACATGGCTGCCCCGCAGGAGATGCCAGCAAGAATGCCCTCTTCCTGCATCAGTTTGTGGGCCCATGCCATGGCGTCTTCGTTGCTCACTTGCTCACAACGATCCACCACAGACAGATCCAGGTTCTTCGGCACAAAGCCGGCACCGATGCCCTGGATCTTGTGCGGGCCATGGGTGGGCTCATCCCCTTTCAGGGCTGCGCTGATCATGGTGGAGGAATCCGGCTCTACGGCAATTGAGGTAATGGCCTTGCCCTTCTGGTTCTTGATGTAGCGCGATACCCCGGTGATAGTGCCACCAGTGCCCACACCACTCACCAGGACGTCAATATCGCCACCGGTCGCATCCCAGATTTCCGGGCCGGTGGTTTTCTCGTGGATTTCCGGGTTGGCCGGGTTGTTGAATTGCTGCAGCATCAGGAACGTGTCCGGATTCTCGCTGACCAGTTCCTCGGCTTTGGCAATAGCTCCAGGCATGCCTTTGGCGCCGGGTGTAAGCACCAGCTTGGCGCCCAGAGCCTTGAGGATTTTACGCCGCTCCAGGCTCATGGTGTCGGGCATGGTCAGGGTCAGGTCGTACCCCCGCGCCGCTGCCACGTAAGCCAGGGCAATACCGGTGTTGCCGCTGGTGGGTTCCACCAGGGTCATGCCGGGTTTCAGTTTGCCGCTCTTTTCCGCGTCCCAGATCATGGAGCTGCCAATACGACATTTCACGCTACCCGCCGGGTTGCGTGATTCCAGCTTGGCGAGAATTTTTCCCTGGCTAATGCGGTTGATTTGCACCAGCGGGGTCTTGCCAATGGTTTCGCTGTTGTCCTTGTAGATCTCGGTCATGGTTGCTTCTCCTCAATCTGGCTTGTTACTTCCTATTGTGGCTTTTCCTGCTTTTTCAACCGCCGGCTCCAGCGCTGGCGGGCATAGAGTCGCAGGTCTGCCACGTGATCGGTTTCGTCCATGATCTCACGGCCGAGAATACTTTCCAGAATATCCTCCAACGTGATCAGCCCTACCCAGGTGCCGTGCTCGTCATAGACCACCGCCATGTGCTGGCGCTGGGCCAACATGGCGTGAAACAGCTTGTCGATCCCCATCCCGGTATGGACCAGAGGCACTTCGTGGGCCAGTACGCTCATGGTCTGCTCCGGGTTGCAGCCCAGCAGGTCAGATTTGTGGATATAGCCTTTGCCCTCGCCCTTCTCCGTCATCACCGGGAAGCGGGAAAAAGGCTGGTCTTTCTCTTTTTCCAGAAATTCGGCCACGGTCATCTCCGGGGTCACCGTGCGACAAACCGTGCGCGGGGTCATGATGGTGCCGACCTTGATGTCGTGCAGGCGCAGGACGTTCTGGATCACCTGGAATTCGTTGTCGTCCAGAGCATCCTGATCCTTGCCCATGTCAGCCAGGGCGCGGATTTCCGCCCGCACGTCCACATCGTGCTCGCCACCACCAATGCGGCTGGTAATCAGCTTGGACAGCCACACAAAGGGCATCAGAGCGATCATGATGAACTGCAGAACCGGCGGCAGCATGGGCGCCAGAGCGCGCCAGTATTTCGCCCCAATGGTCTTGGGGATAATTTCCGACAACACCAGAATGGCCAGGGTCATCACCGCGGAGGCCGCGCCGAGCCAGGCTTCGCCAAACACCACCGCCACCTGGGCGCCGACCCCGGTAGCCCCTACGGTATGGGCGACCGTATTGAGGGTGAGAATGGCGGACAGGGGTTTGTCGATATCGTCCTTGTAGGAACGGAGCGTCTCATAGAGCTTGGGCCGTGTTTCCCGCAGGCCGGCGATGAAACTCGGCGTAATCGACAGTAATGCCGCTTCCAGAATCGAGCAAAGAAAGGAAAAGCCGATGGAGACGGCGGCGAAGATGATCAGCAGGGTCACTGTGCGAAGCTCCTTCCAAAAGCCGCTGCTCGGCAGCGGCCGTGATAATCAGGCGGTGTAGCCACCGGCAAAATCCGTCAACACCCGGCACACATTGGCCATGCCATCGTGAATGACAGCTTCGATTTCCGCCATGGTGATCTCATGGCTGGATTTGCCCGCTGCCGGATTCACCACCAGCGACAGCATGGCATAGGGCAATGCCAACTCCCGGGCCAGCACCGCTTCGGGCATGCCGGTCATACCGACGATGTCGCAACCGTCACGCTCCAGGCGAATGATTTCTGCGGCGGTTTCCAGCCGTGGTCCCTGAGTAGCCGCATAGCAGCCGCCGTCGTTCCATTTCAGCTCCGACGCAGCCAGTTTTTCCTTCAGGCCATTGCGCAAAGCGCTATCGAACGGCCAGCTGAAGTCCACGTGCACCAGCGGCTCCGCCGGGTCGTCGAACAGGGTCATCTCTCGGCCCCAGGTGTAGTCGATAATCTGGTCGGGCAACACCAGGGCGCCGGTGGGGGCCTGGGCAGTGATGCCGCCTACCGCGTTCACCGCCACAATGGCGGTGGCACCCGCCTCTTTCAGGGCCGTCATATTGGCCCGATAGTTCACCTGATGAGGCAGCAGTACATGGGGGTCGCCATGGCGGGCCAGGAACAGCACGTTCTGGCCATCCAGCTCCCCTTCCACTACCGCAGCGGACGGATCGCCAAAGCGGGTGGAAATCGCCTGTCTGCGGATGATGCGCAGATTATCCATGCGCGTAAGACCGGTGCCGCCAATAAACGCCAACATACTCAGTGTTCCTTTACCGCGTAGATCCCCGGCGCATTACGCCAGAAACCCTTGTAGTCCATACCCATGCCGAAAAGATAATAATCCGCCGCGTCCAGGGCCGTGAAGTCGGCTTTCAGGCCCGGCTTTGCCTTGCGGTCATGCTGCTTGTCCACCAGCACACAGGTCTTCACCGAGGCAGCACCCTGAGCCTTGCAGGCGTCGATGATGGACAGCAAGGTGGTACCCACATCAAGAATGTCATCCACAATCAGCACATCCCGCCCGGCCAGGCTGGCATTGGGGGTGACAATCCACTCCACATCGCCGCCACTGGTTTCCCCCAGATAACGACTGGCGTGGAGGTAATCCATCTCCAGCGGAATATCCAGGCGCTTGACCAACTCGGCAGCGAAGATCATCCCCCCGTTCATGATGGTCAGCATCACCGGCACCTTGCCCGAGTAAGCTTCGGTGACCGCGAAGGCCAGCTTGGCGATGGCTTCCTGAACCTGATCGGCAGAATGCAGCTCGATGGCCTCGCGGCGTACCCGCATCAGTTCCTGTTGCAGCTCCTCAGCGATGGACATGCTGTGCGTCCTCAGTGTTGTCGTTTTCCAGACCCGTGGCGGGATGATCGTCGTTGTGGCTGACAAGATGCAGGGTGCGAGTGGGGAAGGCAAACTCCGCCCCGTGCTCGTTGACGATGGCCATGATCTTCATCAGCACATCCTGCTTGATCTCATGGTAACGCACCCACTGGGTGGTCTTGGTGAAGGTGTAGATAAAGAACTCCAGGTGCGACGCGCCATAGCTGTCGAAGTTGACGATCAGGGTACGGCTGTCGGTTTCCAGCTCTTCGTGGTCGATCAGCATCTGTTTCACTTCCGCCACAATGCCCGGCATTTTCTGCCAGTCGTCATAGCGGATACCGATCTTCTCGTTGATACGACGATTAAACATGCGTGACGGGTTTTCCAGCACCACCGTGGTGAACATGGCATTGGGGATATACAACGGACGCTGGTCAAAGGTGCGGATACAGGTCAGCCGCCAGCCGATATGCTCCACGGTACCTTCGATAGAACGGTCCGGTGACCGCACCCAGTCCCCGATCCGAAACGGCTTGTCCAGGTAGACCATCATGCCGCCGAAGAAGTTGGCGAGCAGATCCTTGGCGGCAAAGGCCACCGCCATGCCACCGATACCGCCGAAAGCCAGCACCCCCGACACGCTGTAGCCCATGGTCTGCAGGATGATCAGCAAGGAAGTGATGATCACCGACACCCGCAGCAATTTAGCTACCGCCGCGGCGGTGGACTTGTCCATGGGTTTACGCATGCGCGAGGCGTCGATCAGATTTTTCTCCGTGTAGGAGATAAACCGGTTAAGGAACATGGCAATGATGATGATGAAGGCGATCTGACGGACTTTGGGAGCCAGGTCGAACAGTTCATTGGCTTGCTCGGTCACTGCCTGCAGCAGCTCCACGGAGATCGACAAACCAATGACCCAGAACACCAGCCGCAGCGGAATCCGCGCTGCTTCCAGCAGAGCATCGTCCCACAGGGTTTCCGTCTTGTTGATCAACCGGTCAAGCACATCGATGACGCGCATCAGGATGAAGTTCACCGACACCGTACACAGTACGATGATGAACAATTGAGTCAGCCAGATATCCGTGGGGGTCTCCACGTTCGGCCATTGCAGCAGTTGGTTCCAGTCCCAGTTCATGTGAGTCCTTAGCGAGGTTCAGTCAATGCCGCCGCCAGCTCCGTGGCAGCGTGTCGTTTGGTGGTTTCCATGGGGCGACGCGAACGGGCGCGCAGGCCGCTGGCCGGCACCTGGCCGCTGAAGGGAGTGCCGGCAAGGAAATCCAGCACCTGTTCGGCCCCTGTGCGGTTGTTGCAGGCCAGCACCATATCGCAACCGGCTGCCAGCGCCGCCCGGGCCCGCTCCGCATAGCCGCCCACGCCGTGGGCACCAGCCATGGACAGATCATCGGAGAAGATCACGCCGCGAAAACCCATTTGCTCGCGCAAGCGGGTCTGCAGCCAGTAGCGGGAAAAACCGGCGGTCTGGTTTTCTACCGCGCTGTAGATCACGTGGGCAGGCATGATGCCGTCCAGCTTTTGTGCCAGCGCCACAAAAGGTCGCAAGTCAGCCGCTTCGATTTCGGCCAGCGGGCGCGGGTCCACCGGCAACTCCAGATGGGAATCCGCTACCACGTGGCCGTGGCCGGGGAAGTGCTTGCCAGTGGCTGCCATGCCGGCGGCACTCATGCCGTCGATAAAGGCACCGGCCAGGGCGATCATGGCATCCGCATCGCCATGGAAGCTGCGGTCTCCGATTACCGTGCTGGTGCCGTAGTCCAGGTCCAGCACCGGCGCAAAGCTGAGATCAATATCCAGCTCGGTCAGCTCAGAGGCCATCAGCTCACCGACCAGGGAGGCTTCCGCCATCGCTAACTGCGGGGTCTGGTCGTAACGACGCCCCAGGGCGGCCATGGGCGGCAGGCGCACGAACCCGTCACGGAAACGCTGTACGCGCCCCCCTTCCTGGTCTACGGCGATCAGTATCTCTGGCCGTACCGCGCGAATCTGGCGAACCAGCTCAGCAAGCTGCTGCCGGTCCTGGTAGTTACGGGTAAAGAGAATCAGCCCACCGGTACCCGGGTGGCTGAGCAAGTCTTTCTCCACATCGCTGACCTGGAGACCTTCCAGATCGAGCATCAGCAGGGGGGAAACGGATGGCATGGCAATCCTGGTTATTCGGTAATGGTGACAGCGGCGCCCACAGGCACTTGATCGAAGACGCGAATCATATCCGCATTGCGCATGCGTATGCAGCCATGGGAGGCAGGCGTCCCCATGGGCTCACTGTCGGGTGTGCCGTGAATATAAATAAAGCGTCGGAAACTATCCACGTCACCGCCCAGATTGTGGCCGGGTTCCATGCCCCCCAGCCAGAGGATGCGGGTGAGTACCCAATCCCGTTGCGGATGCTCACGGACCCTGGCCGCATCGCAGATCTCTCCAGAGAATTTGCGCCCGCTGAACACCGCACCTTCCGGTAGACCGTCGCCGAAACGGGCCCTTACCAGATGCTGACCCAGCGGCGTGGCTTCGCTGCCCATGGCCTGCCCTGCCCCGTTGCGGGCGGTGGACACGGGAAAACGCTCGGTGCGCTCACCGCGCAGTTCCAGCCATTGTTCAGAGAGGTTGATGATCAGTTCCATACCATCCTTTTGTAGGCGCTATGCTTGAAGGGCGAAAAACCGTTTGGCCGCAGGGATCAGCCAGCTAGAACATTACCTTCGCTACGCTCAGTTCGCCATGCAAGCATAGCTCCTACAGAAAAGCGGGTTATTCCGGTACATCGGCCTGGATGCCTCCGACCAGAAACGGCAGCAGCCGCCGGGTGATATCCGCGGTGCTCACATCCAGGTTGAAATCGGCCTTGCTGATAGCCTGCAGGGACTGCATGCCGGACAGGGTAAAGATCACGGCGCCCAGACTGAATTGAACGCGCCAGAACAATTCCATGGGCGGTACGCTCGGCACCGCTCGCTGTAAGTGCTCCTGCAGGCGTTTAAAGACGGCGCCGTAGTGTGTGTGCAGATAGTCACGCAAGTGCCCCTGAGGCTGACTGTAGGCCTGCCCGGAGAGACGAAAAAAGATGGCCGCGCGCTGGGGGTCTTCCGGGTGGGTACCCAGGGCCAGACGAAACACGATGCCGAGCACATTTTCCGGCGTATCCGGAGTGCCGGTCGTTTCCATTTCATCCAGCTTGGCACCGAGCGCCGCACTGAACGGCGTCAGAAAGCGTTCGAATACCGCCTGTATCAGCGCTTCCTTGGAACCGAAATGGTAATTCACCGCGGCCAGGTTTACCCCGGCCTTGCTGGTTATGGCACGCAGACTGGTCTCCGCAAAGCCCTTCTGGGCAAACAATACCTCTGCGGTATCCAGAATCCGGTCTACCGTACCCGCCTGTGCCATGCGCCCTGCCCTGAGTTCAAAACATACGTTTCAAACATACGTTTGGGTGTGAAGGGGGTCAAGGGGCGATTCGAAGGCCTGCTGTAGGAGCCTCGCTCTCTGCGCGATAGCCCAAACGCTGAAAAGATCGGTTTACCACAGAGGACACAGAGCTCACTGAGAAAAAGATCGCTCTCAGCCTCAATAAACCTCTGCGCGGATGAAATCGGCATCGCTGAAAAAGCAAATGGCCAAGCATGCCTTCAGTTCAGCAAGGTAGAAACGCACAGTTGTCCGCCAGGCGAGCAAAGCGAAATCGTCCGAACCGCCTGGATCTCACACAGTGGCACAAAGCCCACCGAGCAATCCTGTTTTCACTCAGTGACCCCTGTGCCCTCTGTGGTGAAATCGCTTTTTCCCCAGCCAGCAAGTCGCGCCGCGAGGAACGTTTTCGCTGCGCTCACCCTTCGGGCCAACCTGCGGTCGTTGCTACGCTCCTACGGAAAGCTTAGAAGTAATACACCACTTCCGCCTGGATGAAATCCGAACGACTGACCGGGCTCAGGCCCGGATTTTCCGCCCTGCCCTGCAGGGCTGACAGGTACAGCTGCGAGGCCAAGAGAGGTTTCGCGGTATCGGTGTAAAAACGGGCCTCCAGGCTGGCCTTGAGGTTATTGCCGAAGCGGCGGCTGGATTCCAGATTGATGGCCTTCTCGTCATTCTCCAGATCGTAGATCACACCGGCGAGAATCTCCGTGGAGGCCACATCGTTGAAGGTGAACCGGGTCGCCAACAGTACATCGTCCTGAAAAGGCGACGCCAGCAACGCATCCCGGTCTTCCCACAGGTATTCGAGCAACCAGCCCAGGTCCGCGGCACTGTCGAAAACGCCCACCTGGGTATACTCGAAGCCGCCGTCCAGGGCGCTGAAGCGATCGCCTTGGCCAGAGCGAGTGATGGCCTCCAGCTTCCACAGCCAGCCGCTGTTCAGGTACTGCAGCTCCAGACCAGTCTGATCAATCACGTTATACAACGGTACCAGTTGCGGATCGCTGCCGGCAGGCAGGCTGCCGGTGAGCAGCAGAGCCTGCAGCTCTTGAGGGCTAAGCGCTTCGGGAAGCAACAATGGCTCGCGGCTGGTGCCGGAGAAATGTGACAGGGCCAGCTGCAGGCCATTGTTGAAATACTGCTGGTAGCGAAATCCCACATCCACGCGCTTGTCTTCGGCGCCGGATTCGTAACGCGCATCGTCGGACACCGGCAACGGTGTACGCGGTCTGCCCTCTTCGCCGGCGTAGGTACGCTCACGAAATCCGGGTAGCACGAACAGGTCGACAATACCCCAGTCACGTACCGTAGACAGGTTCAGCATGGGCTGGCCAAGCTTTTCCTCGCCATCCACCTGGTCCACCAGGTCGGTCTGGTTGATGATATCCACCAGGTGACGCCCTTCCGTGACGCCCCAGAACACCTTGCGAATCCCTACCCGGGATTCCCAGCCGCTACCCACGTGGATCCAGGACAGCTCACGGATATCCACATGGGTCCGCTCGCTATCGTTTTCATCAACCCGGGCGTAGGGAATAAAAATGAACTGATCGTCCCGGTTGTTCCACTCGTGAAAGACCTCGCCTTTCAGATACACGGAGCCATTAGTGGAATAGTCCGCCGCCTGGTAAGGGGAATCCTGGGTGAAATAACGTCCCTCCAGCCCGGTTTCGCCACGAAACTCCCAGCCGATGGCCAGGGTGGGCAGCACCAGCAGTGCCACCAGCGTTTGTCGCAACAGCATGATCAACGGGCCCGTTTCAGGCTGTTCTGGTTGAAGTCCGCTTCGCTCAGACCGGTGTCATAGCGATAGTTGCTCCAGAACAGGTCCGTGGCCTTGCCGGTCTGGTGATTGACCATGGCCATCTTGCCGGGCTGCCAGAATTTTTCCTGGTACTGGGCAAAGTCACTCATGGTCAGGGTTTTCAGGCGGGATTCCTTGCGGTCGTAGTAGTCCACCTTCCAGGTACGGTATTCCTGCTGGTCGATCCAGGCGACCTGCTTGGTGTAGCCGGAATTCTCATCGGTGGGATACCGCTCCATGACAAAACAGGTCAGCTCGCCGCAGGGCTCGTCGCGCAGGTATTTGTAGGTGTATTTCTCCACTTCCTGGCCACGCATGTCCTCGAAACTGAATTCGCTGCCCATGAAAGGGCCGGACTTGTTGCGCGAGGCGATGGTCTTCACCCGGCGCAGGGCCGGAAGATACAGCCACTGATCATCATCACCGGTCTTGTAGCTGTAGGTGAGCAAGGCAGTACCACGCACATCGCGGGGGGTATCGAAAATGGTCAGGCTCTTGTCACCCTCCTCACCAGTTCCTTCCAGGGTGCTGACCCGCAGCTCCCGCTCCGAGGTATCACCGCGCTGGGTGATCAGCACCATGCGCATATCCGCCTGGAAGTCACCAAACCCCGCCCCGCGACGATCCGCTTCACGGGCAATTTCCAGCCCTTTCTCTTCCGGCGTCTGGGCATGGAGAACAGGAACGGCACAGGCCAAAGCCAGGCCGGCCAGCAGCAGGCGAACTTTCATGGTGAACCTCGATTTGGTTATTTTGTTGATCACACCGTTATGGGTAACAGTGTGTTTACCATGAGAGGAAGGATAACGGAAAGGGGGATGCTGAAGGGGCCAAAATTAGTTGGCAGTTGATAGTGGACAGTTGATAGCTCGCGTTCAGAGTAATGCTTTAATTTCCAGCGCATGAGGCCGCGCCTAGGGTATGGGCGCGGGCTCATGCGTTAAAGGCGCAGACCGCATTCAATCGCGTAGCTATCAACTGTCCACTATCAACTGACAACTGCCTTCACCACTCTTCCAGATACCCCACACAATGCTCCACCAGCTCGCTGACCCGCTGAATGGCATTGTTGAGGCGTTCCAGGTCGCCTTCTGCCAGGGGGGCGTAGCGGTCTTCGGCCATCAGGTTGAGGGCGTTGGCGTCGCTGGGCGGGGTTGGGCGGCGGGCCAGGCCGGCGGCGCCCATGGCGTTCTGCATTTCCCCGTCCAGCCAGGCGATCAGGTCCGCGCGGTCGGCCAGGGCCTGGCCGAGGATGGCCATTTCCGGGGCTTCCACTTCAGAATCACGAAACGCCTGAACCAGGGCCGCCAGGCTGAACAAATGGTCGGCACCGGCTACCTGATAAGTGCTGGCAGACTGGCGAGCCAGACCGACCAGGGCCGAATAGAGGTGAAATACCACGGCACCACGCAGGGCCAGGCGTACCGCAGGCACCGCGTCGGCCTGTTCGCGGGTGAGCTGACGTAGCAGGGCCTGAGCAAAGTAGATCCGCTCGCGCAGACCACTAACGGCATTTTCTCGGACCATTCGGGACATGAGAGGACTCGCAGAAACGATGGGTATAACGGATTAACCTGACCGTAGGAGCTATGCTCGCATGGTGAAAACCGGGGTCTTCGCGAGCAGGTTCGCTATGCGAGCATAGCTCCAACAAGTAAAGCGGTCAGGATTTCTTGGCAGCTGCCTTTTTCTTGGCCGGGGCCTTCTTCTTGGCAGCCGCTTTCTTCTTCGCGGGCGCCTTCTTCTTGGTCTGTTCCTCGATCCACTTGCCATCCCGATAGAAGGCCATCCAGCCGGTGGCCTTGCCGTCGATCTCGCTCATCACGTACTGCTCTTTGGCCTTGCGGCTGTAGCGCAGCACCCCGGGATTGCCTTCCGGGTCTTTCGCTGGCGCCTCGGCCAGGTACTTGTGCTTGGGATCGAGTTGCTCGGCAACACTCTGGATTTCCAGAATCAACGGTGGCCGGGTTTCCCGGTTTTTCGGGAATTTGCTGGCGGCCAGGAACAGACCGGAAGCACCGTCACGCAGCAGATAGTGGTCGTCATCGTATTTTTCGCACTTGAGGTGCGGCATGGGAATCGGGTCCGCCCGCGGCGGTGCTGGCTCGCCGCTCTTGAGCAATTTGCGCGTATTACCGCACTCTTCGTTGGTGCACTTGAAGAATTTACCAAAGCGGCCGGTGCGCAACTGCATCTCGTTGCTACATTTTTCGCACTCCAGTACCGGTCCATCGTAGCCCTTGATACGGAACTCGCCCTTCTCGATCACATAGCCATCACAATCCGGGTTGTTACCGCAGATGTGCAGCTTGCGCTTTTCATCGATCAGGTAGTTTTCCATGGCGGTGCCGCACTTCTGGCAACGCTTCTTGTTACGCAGTTCCTTGGCTTCCGCTTCCTCATCATCGGCATTCACCGATTCCGCTTCTTCGCCCGGCAGCAGATTCAGGGTGGCGGTGCAACGCTCCTTGGGCGGCAGGCTGTAACCTGAGCAGCCCAGGAAAACCCCGGTGGAGCCAGTGCGTATCTGCATGGGCCGACCACACTTGGGGCACTCAATATCGGTATCGGTGGGCAGGTTGGCGCGCATGCCGCCGATGGCCTGCTTGCCACTACCCTCGCCCTGGGCGGCTTCCAGTTTGCCCACGAAATCGCGATAGAAATCGTCGAGCACATCCTGCCAGTTGCGGCGGCCCTCGGCGATTTCATCCAGGGTTTCTTCCATCCGGGCGGTAAAGCTGTAATCCATCAGATTGGGGAAGCTTTCCGTCAGCCGGTCGGTGACGATATCGCCCATCTTTTCCGCATAGAAACGGCGGTTATCCTGGCGTACATAACCACGATCCTGAATGGTGGAAATGATCGCCGCATAGGTAGATGGGCGGCCAATGCCACGCTTTTCCAGTTCTTTCACCAGGCTGGCTTCAGTGAAACGGGCCGGCGGCTTGGTGAAGTGCTGATCGATGTCCACCTGGTCGATGGTCAGGGTGTCGCCTTCTTTCACATCCGGCAGCAGGGTATCTTCCTGGCCCTTGCGTGAGGCCGGCGGCTGGATGCGGGTCCAACCGTCAAATTTCATGATGCGACCCTTGGCCTTCAGCTCGTAGTCATTGCCGGTGGCGGTGAGCGTGGAGCTCAGGTATTCCGCCGGCGGCATCTGACAGGCAATGAACTGACGGCGAATCAGCTCATACAGACGCTGAGCATCACGCTCCATATCCTTGAGAGAATCGGAAGTGCGGCGCACATCGGAGGGGCGAATCGCTTCGTGAGCTTCCTGAGCGCCTTCCTTGCTGCTGTAGGACAGCGGCTTCTCAGGCAGGTATTTGTCACCCAGCTTCTCGCCAATCCATTCCCGGCAGGCGGCAACCGCATCACTGCTCAGGTTGGTGGAATCGGTACGCATATAGGTGATATGGCCGGCCTCATAAAGGCGCTGGGCCATCATCATGGTCTTCTTCACCCCGAAACCCAGGCGGGTGCTGGCTGCCTGCTGCAGGGTGGAAGTAATAAAGGGAGCGGAAGGCTTGGAACGGGTGGGCCGCTGCTCGCGCTGGCTGATGGTGAGCGTGCCGGCCTGCTGCAACGCCCGGCGGTGCTGCTCCGCGTCGTCGCCATTGTCCGGGCGGAAGTTCACGCCCTTGTGTTTGGCTACTTCCAGGCGCAGGGCTTCGCCCTGGTCGCTATGAGTGTCGCTGTGCATTTCCCAGAACTCTTCCGGGATAAAGGCACGGATTTCCCGCTCACGCTCCACCACCAGTTCCACGGCGACGGACTGCACCCGGCCGGCGGACAGGCCACGGGCAATCTTTTCCCACAGTAACGGCGAGATCATGAAGCCCACCACCCGGTCCAGGAAGCGGCGAGCCTGCTGGGCTTCCACCCGGCTCAGGTCCAGCTTGCCGGGCTGCTCGAAGGCGGCCTGGATGGCTTTCTTGGTGATTTCGTTGAACACCACCCGGTCAAAGCGGGTATCGTCACCACCGATCACTTCCCGCAGGTGCCAGGCAATCGCCTCCCCTTCGCGGTCCAAATCCGTTGCGAGATAGATGCGGTCGGCTTTCGCGGCAAGACGTTTGAGTTCATCAATCACCTTTTCCTTGCCGGGAAGAATCTCGTAATGGGCCTTCCAGCCGTGTTCCGGGTCCACGCCCATACGGTTGATCAACTGGGCCTTGGCCTTCTTCTTTTTATAGGCTTCGCGCTCCTCCTTGGGCAGGGAGCGGGTGTAGGCCGCTTCCTTGGCGCGTTCCTGAGGGGTGCTCTTCTTGGAGCCACCACTGACCGGCAGATCGCGTACGTGGCCGACGCTGGACTTCACTACGAAGTCGTCGCCCAGGTAGCGGTTGATGGTCTTGGCCTTGGCAGGCGACTCCACAATAACAAGAGTTTTTCCCATTCTCAGGTTCTCAATGGCGGCGGTTTGTTGAACAGAGCGCACCGACTACAGTGCCCCGATATGGCGGTCACACAGGCGGCGCCAGTCTTCTTCGGGCGCTATTTAGACAGCGCCGGTATGGCCGGGTCAAGCTCTGCTGTCACCGACCGTCCTTTTTTAGTAGTAGACCAGAGAGAGGGTCTTGGGCAACCCTCCCAGTGAGAAACAGGTTCTGGCAAGCCGCCCAAAGAGCGTTATACTTCGGAAAAGACACCATTTCAGGGAGAGAACCGTGACAAGCCCCTATCGCCGAATTCTGGTCGCCATTGATTGCAGTGACGAGTCTGCCCAGGTGCTATCCCGGGCGGCCGGGGTGCTCTCCGGCAACGACGGAGAGTTGCATCTGATCCATGTGATCGAGCCACTGGCACTGGCCTATGGCGCCGATGTGCCCATGGATGTGACCGACCTGCAAAGCGGGCTAATGACACAGGCCCGGGAAACCGCCGACACCTATGCCGACCGTTACCAGATACCCGCCGATAATGTCCATGTGGAGCTGGGTTCCATCGAGAAGACCATCCTCGATCAGGCCGACAAGCTTGACGCCGACCTGATCGTGGTAGGCAGCCACACCCGCAGCGGCCTGGCCCTGCTACTGGGCTCAACTGCCCGCGGCCTGGTACCGGGGGCGCATTGTGATGTGCTGGCGGTTAAGGTGGATCAGAAAGGCAGTTAATAGCGCGCGTGCCGGCGCATCCCTGACTGAAACGTAAGAGGCCGCGTCCATCCCCTGGACGCGGCCTCTTACGTTCACAAAACAGAAAACCTGTTCCGCGAAACTGTTAACTATTCACTGCCTTCAAGTGAGCTGCAACGCCCCTGTCCCTTCCGGCCCTTCCTCGTTCCAGCGACATAGCAGCTCCGCCAGTCCCTGGGCCTGAACCTTGAGGGCGGCCAGTTCTTCCCGGGTGCCTTTTTCTCCATGAAACACCGGTAGCTTGCGCATGGACTGGACCAGCTCATGGTCCGGCGACTGCATACGTTTGACTTCCAGGGTCCAGCGGATGTGGTGAACGATCATGTGGAAGAACGCCAGCCGGGTACTCAATGAATAAGGGCTGTCATCCTCGTTGAATTCATTGAAATCCAGGCTCACCAATACCGCTTCGCGGGCCGTCTCTGACACCTTGATCGTGGCGCTCCGGGGAGTACCGAGCAACATGGAAAGAGTACCAAAAACCTCCCCCGGCGATACGTAATAAAGCGGCGCGTCTCCAGTCGTATCAGATAGCACCTCAAGCTGCCCTCGCAGCAGGAAATACAGGGTGGAATCCACATCCCCGGCACGAATCACAGTGTCACCGGAACCGGCTACCCAAAGGCGGGTATTCTGCTCAAGCTGGGCAAATTCGCTTTGATCATCACGGGCAATTTCATTGAAAAACGGGACACCGGATAACAGCTGCCGGATCCGTTGTTGGCCGAAGTCATTATTATTGGCCTGCTCCATCTACTATCCCCAGGTCTGATGGAATTATTATCGAAGCGTCCGCCTGCCGGGCGAATCAACACAAAGACCCGCAACCATTCAGATGCTCCCTGCAATATGCTAGTGCCACCGCTACCACAGGGCAACGATATCCTCCCGAAACTGGTAAAATTCAGCCCGCCACAACTGTTCAAATAGCACTGTTCATATTATCAGTACCTATGCTAGCATCGGTTTTGTAGCACTGTTTGTCAGCCTTGGCTGACAGCCTGGTTAGCCAGAAGCGTCGATGACGCCCGGGTATGGAACCGAAATCCTGCGGGAAACATGGAGAAGGTTATGAGCAGCAAACTCACCGATCGCCAGCAACAGGTGCTGGACTGTATCCGCGAATGCATCGCCGATACCGGTATGGCACCCACTCGCGCGGAAATTGCCGACATCATGGGCTTTCAGTCCAAAAATGCCGCCTCTGACCATTTGCGAGCCCTGGAACGCAAGGGCTTTATCAAACTCCACAGTGACCGCTCCCGTGGCATTCAATTGCTCGACAACGCCTACTGGTCGGAAGAAGAACTGCCGATAGTCGGCAAAGTGGCCGCCGGGGTTCCCATCGAGGCCATCGAAAATGTGGAACGTACCGTGCCGGTGCCCCAGGGGCTGTTCAAGCAACGCCCCACTTACCTCTTGAAGGTACAGGGCGACAGTATGATCGAGGCAGGCATCTTCGATGGCGACCTGATCGCCGTACGCAAATCCAACGTGGCCCGTTCCGGTGAGATCGTGGTTGCCCGCATTGACGAAGAAGTCACGGTAAAGACCCTAAAGTTAAACAAGTCCAGCGCCACCCTGTTACCGGCTAACGAGGCTTATGAGCCGATCAAGGTGCCGGCTGATCAACTGATCATCGAGGGTATTTTCGTGGGGTTGATCCGTGATCCGAATTCTTTCTAGTGCCATTCTGCTATTTATGAGTGTTGCCGCCATGTCCGATACGCATCTGCTCGCCCCCTGCCCGGATTCGCCCAACTGCGTCTCCAGCCTGGCCAAAGACGAAGATCGCCGGGTGGCGCCTCTGCAGGTAGCAGAAACTCGCCAGGCCAGCATGACTCGCCTACAGGCCCTGCTGCGGCAACTTGACCGCGTCGAGTTCGATGTGGTCGGCCAGTCCCGCATCCAGGCCCGCTTCTCCAGCCGACTGCTGCGTTTCGTGGATGATGTGACATTCTATATTCGTGAAGACGGCGTGGTAGAGGTACGCTCCGCATCACGGGTCGGCTACTGGGATTTAGGTGCCAGCCGTCGTCGGGTAGAATCCCTGCGCGAACAACTGGCGGAGCAGGCCCCTGATGCAAGAACCTCACACTACTCACTTCAAGACCGACATTCCCCATTGGGCTGATATCGGCGTTAATCTGACCGACAAGCAGTTCCGCGATGATCAGGATGAGGTACTTGAGCGGGCCCGTTCTGCCGGGGTGAACTGGCAACTTCTCACCGGCACTAATGTGGACGAATCCCGCCAGGCCCTGGAGCTGGCCAGCCAGCACGATGATCTGTTTTCCACCGCTGGCCTTCACCCTCATAGCGCCCGCTTCTATTCCCCGGCCCTGGAAAAGGAGATGCGGGAACTGTTAAGCCACCACAGCGTAAAAGCCGCCGGCGAAATGGGCCTGGATTTCAATCGTGACTTTTCCCCACGCCCGGATCAGGAACGTGCCTTCGAGGCCCAGCTGGCCCTTGCAGTGGAATACCGGCTTCCGGTGTTTCTCCACGAGCGCGATGCCCACGAACGCTTCGCGCCCATTTTGAAAGCCTACCGGGATCACCTTGTCGGTGCGGTCGTGCACTGCTTTACCGGATCACGCCAGGCGCTTTTTGATTATCTGGATCTGGATTGCCACATTGGCATCACCGGCTGGGTGTGCGATGAGCGCCGCGGCAAGCCGCTGGCGGAATTGGTACACAACATCCCCGATAACCGGCTGCTGCTGGAAACCGACGCGCCCTATCTGCTACCCCGGGATCTGCCGGAAGCGCCCCCGAAAAAGCGGCGCAACGAGCCTTCATTGTTACCCTGGATAGGTAAGCGGGTGGCGAGTTTACGGGGACAAGATGTGGCCCGGGTGGCGGGTATGACGAGTGATAATGCGCGGGTGCTGTTCAGATAACCGAAACCCGAAACCGTTGGAACTTTGCTCACAAAGCGAAATCTCTCTTGAGCAGGTAATGGCACCAGGCTCAAGCCTTCCCCTTGCGAGCAAGACTCCAACAGGTCAGGCTTGGCTTCGCCAGTGAAAGCGCACACGAAGCGGAGGGATCACCTCCCCTTCCGGCTGACCGACCATTTCCGCATGGGCAGAATGATGGAGCAAATGTGCGGAGTCGGTAGACAGGGTCTGAAGCTGGTTATTGGCGTGCTCGGGGCCATTGAAGCGCATGATTTTACCGCTGTCGTCGGTCACCCAGTACCAGGTATCCGCGAAGCGGACTTTGACGGTGCACACGGACAGGCAGGCCGAGAAAATCTCGACTTCATCGGCCTTGCGCTTGTACAGTTTTTTGGGGCTGATCGTTTCCATAACAGCAATGATGATCTTGCCGCTGTGAAGCCCGCATCAATCACTCAGCCTGCCAGAAACTGCTGCACATCCAGTAGACCGAATGGCCAACCCAGCCCCCGCCCCTCTTTCATCAGCACGGGAATGCGTTCGCCATAGCGGGCCAGCAGCTCATCGTCCTCGGCCACATCAACCAGTGTCAGCGTAAGGTCCGGTGACACCATGGCGACCAGTTCACGGGCCTGTTCACAGAGATGACAGCCCACCGTGGTATAAAGCACTACGCTCATCAGTCCTCCACATGCCGAATGGCATAGCAGACATGAATCTTGTCATTGCGGCGAAAATCTTCCGGGATGCTCCAGCGGGAAATATCTTCTACCTGATACCATTTGCTGATACTCGGGTCGAGCTGGAAACGCCGGTAGTTGCAGGAAAAATACAGTACCCCGCCCGGCTCCAGCCGACGCATGATCTTGCGGATCAACTCCCCATGGTGCTCTTCCACCACGAAGTCACTGCGCGACTTATTGTTGGAAAAGGTCGGTGGATCACAGAACACCAGATCGAACTGTTCCTGGCATTCGTCCAGCCAGCGCATGGTATCGGCGCGCACCAGCTCATGCTGCTCGGTGGAGAAGCCGTTGGCGGCCAGATTGCAGGCTGCCCATTCCAGATAGCGCTTGGAAGCATCCACGGTAACGGTGCGCTTGGCGCCGCCAACAGCCGCATGCACGGTGGCCGAGCCAGTGTAGGCAAACAGGTTGAGGAAGCGCTTGCCGCCGGCTTCCTCCGCAATTTTCAGCCGCGTGGGACGGTGATCGAGGAACAGACCCGTGTCCAGATAGTCCTGCAGGTTGATGAGCAGCTGAGCCTGGCCTTCTCGCACCAACCGGTAACGCCCCTGGCCATCCAGCTTTTGGTACTGCTGATTGCCTTTCTGACGCTCCCGGGTTCGCAGGTGCACCTGTTCGCGATGTACACCCAGCGCCGCGCGAACGGCGGTCACTGCCAGATCCCGTCGCTGTTTGGCCTTCTCCGGGTCCACGGTTTTCGGCGCCTTGAATTCCTGCACCAGTACCTGGTCGCCATAGATATCCACGGCCACATTGAACTCGGGCAGATCCCGATCGTAGAGGCGATAGCACTGGATATCTTCGCGTTCCAGCCAGCGGCGCAGGTGTTTGCCATTCTTGCGCAGGCGGTTCACCAGCGGCTGGGCCCCTTCCGGCACCTCGAAGGCGGATGACTCAGCAATCGTCACCACCTCCACCGGCGCCGGCTGGCGAGAGTGGTACAGACGAATGAAGTTATTGAACGGCCCGTTCTTCAGTCGCCACTGGCTCTGCAGATCCATGCCGGAGCGATCCATCACTTCCGCATCGGCGCCCAGCAACACTGCTTGCCAGTTCGGCGCCAGTTTGGCCAGCAACCGGCCCAGGGCGAAATGCAGCCAGCCAGCTTGTTGCTGCTCATCCAGACGCTCGCCCCAGGGCGGGTTAGCTACTAACAGGCCCTGATCGGCAAAATCCCGGGAACGCAGGGCGCCCAGTTCCCGACGTTCAAAATGAATGGCCTGACGAACCCCCGCCCGCTCGGCATTCTGCTGGGCCAGCTGGATAGCCCGGCCGTCCACGTCGAATCCCTTCAGGGACATCGCAGGAAGCGGCTGGCGGGCGCTTTCGGCGGCCTCCTCCATGGCATCCTGCCAGAGCTGACGGCGACACGCCCGCCACTGCTGGAAACCATAATGCTGGCGCTGGGCACCCGCTGCCCAGCCGGCGGCGATCTGCGCGGCTTCTATCAACAGGGTGCCGGAGCCGCAGAACGGGTCCATTAACGCTGCCGGATGATTGCCCTGGCGCCAGCCGGCGGCCCACAGCATGGCTGCGCCAAGAGTTTCGCGAAGCGGCGCCCGACCACCGGCCAACCGGTAACCACGCCGATGCAAGGGATCGCCGGCCAGATCCAGCCACAGATGGGCTTCATTGGGATCCAGCCGGGCACGGATACAGCAACTGCCACGGGCATCCCGGGATACCGTGAATTGTGGTGGCAGGGCCTGAATAAAGCGCTTGGTGCTGATGCGGTTATCACCACGAACACCCGGTCCGTGCTCAAGATGGATATGCAGCGGCGCATCATTGCCCACCAGAGACAGCCAGTCCTGGCTGGCAGCCAGCTTTTCCGGTGCGATATCCGGGGTGACCCCGAGGGTCGCCAGGGACAACAGCACCCGTTCCGCCAGCCGCGACCACAGGCAGACCCGAAGTGCATCCGCGGTACCGCCGGTAAATGCCACATGGGCACGACCGGTTTCTGTTACCGATATGCCCAGTGACGACAGTTCATCGGCCAGCAACTCGGCGATACCGGGCATGCTGGTGGCCACAAATTCCATTACTGATACCTCGTAAGTGACTGTTTTATGCGTAACGGTAAAATTAACTATTTAACTTTCAATGCGTTACACAAATCGTCGTCAAGCTGTCCTTTATACGTCATATGCTTAACAGGCACGAACCATATTGCTACATGATATTCGACACTACCCCAGCGCTTTCCCATACTGAATGAGTCGACCCCAATAACTGGCCTTGTTCTCTGCCAGGGGTCATTTTCACTACCGCTATCTGTGAAAGGGAAAGCGTCTATGAAGCGACAAAAAAGAAACAAAGACGACCGCGCCTACAGCCGGGGATACAACGCCGGCCTGGATGGAAAATCTCGTGAGGAATGCCCGTTTGGCGCCCTCAGTGCACGCACCAACTGGATGGGCGGCTGGCGCGAAGGTCGCACCGATTTCGCACATGGGATGCTGGGGGTCTCCAGCATTCAGAACCTGAAAAATATCGGCTAACACCTTAAACCCGTTCAACACCCCGCCGGCGCATCAAGCGCCGACTCACAGGGCCCCTCCCGGGCCCTTTTTAATTTCCAGCTTCTAGCTTCTAGCTTTGATCGTCCTGCGGACGATGCCGTGCTTTGCACGGTTCGCCATGCAAGCATGGGCTCCTACAGCGGCTTCGTAAGAAATCACGACGGCCCAGAACTTTCCAAACCTTCCCTATCCAACCAGCGTAGCTCGTAGCTTAGTTAGATAGCTTTGGGCCAGGCGCGGGCGATATCGCCGATCAAGCCCGGTCCCTGATAGATCAAGCCGCTGTAAATCTGTACCAGGTCGGCGCCCAGCTGCTGCTTCTCCAGCGCGTCCGCGGCGCTATTGATACCCCCTACCCCGATTATCGGGATTCGCCCTTTCAGGGTCTGGCTCATGGTAGCCAGTGCTTGGTTGGCAATGGGTTTCAGGGGGGCACCGCTAAGGCCACCCTGCTCATCGAACTTGGGGAGCCCCTGTACCCCTTCGCGAGACAGGGTGGTGTTACCCACACAAACACCGTCGATGCCGTGCTGCACAAACGCTTCGCCCATGGCCTGCAGCTCTTCTTCGCTGTTGTCCGGAGCAATCTTGATTACCAACGGTACCCGACGACGATGCTGCGCATCCAGACGGGTCTGAGCTTCGCGCAAGGTGCCAAGCAATGCATTCAGCGCGTCGCCGTGCTGGAGGCTACGCAGGCCGGGAGTATTCGGTGAGGAAACATTCACCACCAGGTAGGACGCATAGGCGTGGACTTTCTGCTGACAGCTCAGGTAATCCTGAACCGCGTCTTCCACCGGGGTATCCTTGTTCTTGCCGATATTGATACCCAGCACGCCCTTGTAGCGGCTCTGTTTAACCGCACCGACCAGATAGTCCACCCCCAGATTATTGAACCCCATGCGGTTGATCAGCGCCTGGGCGTTGGGCAGACGGAACAGGCGAGGCTGGACGTTACCCGGCTGCGGACGCGGAGTTACCGTGCCCACCTCGATAAAACCGAAACCCAGATCCGCCAAACCATCGATGCAGTCACCATTCTTGTCCAGGCCCGCTGCCAGGCCCACTGGATTGGGGAACTCAATGCCCATCACTTCCCTAGGGGATGCCGGCACACTGCCTGGCCACAGCTTGCCCGCCCGCTTGCGCAGCATGGCCAGAGTCAGCTCATGGGCATGTTCTTCAGACAAGGAAAACAGCAGAGGGCGAGCAAGGGAGTACAGCATGGGACAACCCGGATTGTGATAATGGCCGGCATTATAGCCAAGCTACCCCGTCACTTCGATGTTTTGTGTCGGATAGCCTGGGGGAGTACGAGCTCGCGCCGCCTTAGAGAATCTGGCTGGGCGGGAATCTTCGCCTTGTGAAAAAAGCTCCAACTGAACCAGGGGGTTTGCCAGATAGCCCAGACTTTGCCAATACAAAAAAAGCCCGGCAGAGCCGGGCTTGAAAATAACCAACAGAAACCAGCGCGTCAGTTAGCTGTTCTGACGAGCGCGGGCCGCATCAGGCTTGAGCAGGAAGCAGCCCAGAGCGGGCAGCAGCCACAGGGCACCGATCATGTTCCACAGGAACATGAAGGTCAGCAGGATGCCCATATCCGCCTGGAACTTGATGGAACTGAATGCCCAGAAGATCACGCCCACGGCCAGGGTGATGCCCGTAAAGGCCACCGCCTTGCCTGTAGTCTTGAGAGTTTCCCGGTAGGCGGATTCCAGATCCATACCCTGTTTCAGGTAATGAGCCAGTTTGCTGTAGATATAAATCCCGTAATCCACACCGATACCGACGCCCAGAGCAATCACCGGCAGGGTCGCCACTTTCACGCCAATGCCCAGATGCGCCATCAGCGCCTGGCAAAGGATGGAAGTCAGCCCCAGCGGCACGATGATACAGATCACCGCACGAATGGAGCGGAAGGCGATCAGCACCAGAATCGATACCACCGCGTACACCAGGGCAAGCATGGGATACTGATTGGCCTCGATGGTCTGGTTGGTGGCGGCTTCCACGCCAGCATTACCTGACGCCAGCTTGAACTCGATAACCTCTTCATTGTTCCGCTTCTCGGCGAAATCGGCCACCGCTGCGGTCACACGGTCCAGGGTTTCCGCCTTGTGGTCATCCAGGAACACGTACACCGGGGCCAGGGAACAGTCCAGATTGTAGAGGCTGTCCGGCATGAAGCTCATGACATTGTTGAGCGCATACTGGTCCCGGGAAATGGTAGCCCATTTCAGGGAGCCTTCATTCATGTTGGTGGAGATCAGTTTAGTTGCCGACGAGATGGTAACAACATCCTGCACTCCCTCCACATTGCGCAGGGTCCAGGACAAATCATCCACGGTCTGCATGGCGGGATAGGTGTTACAGGACTCCACCGGCGTCTTGCCCATCACTACCAGCACATCCGCACTGACAGAGTAGTTGGACACCAGGAAATTCACGTCGTGGTTATAGCGATAGCGGGGCTTGGGTTCATAACCGCGCGGGCAATCCATTTCTTCACACGGGTCCGGCCAGAGCTCTGGTGCACCTTTGTCCAGATCACCGATTTTCAGATCCTGGCTCATGTAGATGCCCACCCCGTAACCGGCCACTGCGATCACAATGGAGAGAGCCGCCAAAGGCTTACGGGTAAAGCGGGCAAACAGCCCGGCCAGCGGGTGCTCTTTCTTCTCTCCCGCCTGAATCTTGCGCACTGATGCACCGCTGACACCCAGGTAGGAAAGCACCATCGGCACCACAATCAGGTTGGTGATGATAATCACCGCCACCCCGATACTGGCCGCCATGGCCAGTTCCCGGATCACGCCCACATCGATGATATAGAGCGTCAGGAAGCCGATGGCATCTGACACCAGCGCCACCATGCCCGGTACATACAAGGACTGGAAGGTATTACGCGCCGCATCCAGTGGGGTCTGCCCTTCTGCAGCGTAGTTCGCCAGGGTGTTGACGATCTGCACACCATGGGAGACCGCAATGGCAAACACCAGGAACGGCACCAGCATCGAATAAGGATCAATGGTGAAGCCCAGCGTACTGACAATCCCCAATTGCCAGATAACCGCCACAAAAGAGCAAACGGTCACTGTCATTGCACTGCGCAAACAGCGGGTATCCAGCAGCAGCAGTACTGCAATCAGAGCCAGAGTGAAGAAGAAGAACATGGCCACTTCTTCTGCGGCGGCCATCACATCACCGGCTTTTTTGGCCAGGCCGACGATATGGATTCGAACGTTGGGATACTTGTCCTGATGGGTAGCACGAATCTCTTCAAGACGCGCTGCCAGCACGGGAATATCCACGCCGTTTTCACCCAGCGCATCCAGCAAATGGGCATGCACCACACTGGACTGGAAGTTATCCGCCACCAGACGGCCAACCTGGCCTGAGCGAAGCACATTGGTGCGCAGATCTTCGAGCGTCGCTTCGCTGCCATCGTAACCGGCGGGAATCACTTCACCACCCTGGAAGCCCTGCTCGGTTACCTCATTCCAGCGTACATTGCTGGTCCAGAGGGAACTGATTTTGCTGGGATCCACGCCATCCAGGGCAAACACCTCGTCGGTGATTTCCTTCAGGGCCGTCATATACTCAGGATTGAAGATATCCTCACTCTGGGTTTCTGCAACGATGACACGCACATCGTTACCCAGACTCATATCATCCTTGTGCTCCAGGAAGTTCTGGATATAGGGATGACCCAGCGGGACCATTTTGCGGATATCGGTATTAAGCTGAATCTTGCTGGCCTGAAAGCCCAAGAAGACAGTCGCTGCAATAAACAGCAGCAGCACAACGGGACGAATGGAAAACAGCCCGCCGGCAATGGTTTTGGAAATACGACCTGACATGCTGTGCCCCTTATTTTACGTCTTCAATCACACGCACTCCGCCCTGGCCGGCGACAAGAACGCCGCCTGCCTTTCGGGGCAAAATTGCGGAGATGGATTCACGGTCCGGAAGGAACCGCAGGGAGAAGGTTTGACCACCATCGTGGCTGGTGAGAATGCCGCCGGCATTGGTAACCAGCACCACCGTGCCGTCTTCCAGTACCGTGCCGTCATTCACACCACGGGTCAGCTTGGTGGGCACCTTGGCCCAGCTACTGCCGCGATTGGCGGTTAACCACACATTGCCTTGCAGGCCGTAGATCAACACCTGGTAATCGGATATCGGGGTGGCCCCGAACAAGGTCCCGTCATAGGGACTGGTCAACGCTTCCCAGTTCTGGCCCTTGTCCGAAGAGCGAAAGATGACGCCCTTTTCACCAACCAGATAGCGATCGTTGCTAGCGGGAGCGGCCGCAAAGCCGTACAGATGCCAACCATCGTTATTACTCAGTGCAGCGGTGCGTTTGTTCCAGGTCTCACCGCCGTTGGAGGTTTCCAGATAATAACCATAACCACCCACTGCCACTGCCTTGTCACGGCTTTCACAGTGCACATCCAGTAGCGGCGCACCGGAGGTATCGACGGGTGCAGCGGCGGCTTCCTCGTAAGGATCATCGCTGTAGAGATCATCCCCGTAGGCATCGTCCTCATAGGGGTCGCCATAGATGTCGTCCATGGACAAATCATCCATGCTCTCATCAGCCGGCTCGCTATCATCGCTGCCACCCAGCGGATCGCTGTACTGAAGCGTCCAGCTTTCTCCACCATCACGGGTACCCAGCACCACGGCATCATGGCCCACGGCCCAGCCGTTGCGGGCATCCGCAAAACAAACCGCTGTCAGCAGGACCTCTTCAGGCGTTTTGGCCGCTTGCCAGTGATCCCCATCATCATCGGAGTAAAGAATTTTGCCGCGGTCACCCACCGCCACAATCCGGCCATTGGCGTTAGCCAGATCCAGATAGTTGTTGGCTGTAACCAGCGGCGACTTGCTATCAATAAACTGTGCCTGCAAAGGGGCAGACAACATGGCTGCAACAGCCAGAAAAAGTGTTTTTCTCATTGTCCCATCTCTTCCCGAAGGCTCCTTGACGGAGCCAATTGCAAAACGACCGGGGACTTGGAGCCCTTGATAGTGGCCCGTCGGTTCCCGGTCGCGTTGCCAGTGCTGTGCCGTTAAACGGTCAGCTTTTTCTTGTCATTACCGTCCGCGGCGTCGCAATGCGGCCGGATGGAAGTAACGATCATCTGGTACCGGCTGGCTATAATCCAGAATGGACGGTTCTTCGTTATCCAGGAACTGTACGTGGTAACGCTGGGCACGCAGATCATGGAACACATCCAGCGCAGTCCACTGGGTTGGTACTTCGTAGTAATTCTTGATGTAGGCCAGGCTCACGCGCCACAGTTCATCACGACGGTCGTACTGGTCGATGGCGGCGATCTGCCAGGAGTCTGCATCAATGTAGAAACGGCGCTTGGCGTAGATATGACGCTCACCTTCTTTCAGGTTGGCTTCCACGACCCATACACGGTGCAGTTCCCAACGCTGATAGTCCGGGTTGACGTGGCCCTGTTGCAGCAGGGTTTCGTATTTCACGTCAGGGCTGTCCATCTTGTAGTTGTTATAGGGAATGAACATTTCCACCGGCTTTTCATGCACCAGTTTCCAGTTGTACTTGTCCGGGGCACCGTTATACATATCGGTGTCATCAGCGGTACGAAGACCATCAGCAGCAGCGATGGGGGTATCGTAGGCCAGGTTCGGCGCCCGACGGACACGACGCTGACCAGCGTTATAACCCCAGGCCTGACGCGGCATCTGTTTCTGGTCCAGCATTTCATGGACCAACACCGCCCCACCGGCCAAACGTGCTGGCGCCTTGGTGAAGGACAGGTAGTAGAAAATGATGTTGTCCAGGCTGTCGAAGTTGTACTTGGGATCGTAGTAACGGAAATACACTTCCTGCTGGGAAGTAATCAGGGAGTAGGCACCGTTACGCTGCACCGCTACTTCGGAAGCACGACGCACCACATACAAACCACGCCAGCGAAGAATATGGTTCCAGATCGCCTGCTGTGCTTTGTCTTCATTGCTACCGCTCAGAATCGGGAAAGGAATCCCGCCGAACGCCTTGTCAACGCCGGTTTCCGCCAGAGTGGCGCGAGTGGCGTTGCTCTTGGTGTTGTCGTAGACCCACTGCGGTGCAGAGGTAGAGCGGTGGCTTGGATAGACATTGAGTTTGAAGGTATCCGGGTAGGTTTTCAGCATACCCTGCACACCGTCCGGCACCTTGTCCGCATATTTGGACAGGTTCTGGGCGGTGATAGTGAATACCACTTTGTCATTCTTGTAGGGGTCCGGATGGTGCTGGCCGGGCCGGGTATATTCCTTGGGGATATCCTTCTTCTGGATACCGCCGGTCCAATCAGGGATGCCAAGGCCAGTAGACACGGCTTTGCCGTTACCGCTGACGTTGGCCCCGAAGGGGGTCAGGGAATTGCCCAGCTTTGCCGCTTCCTGTGCGGACACGGCAGCCTGCACATTGGCCGCGACGCTCAGTGACAGCGCAATTGCGCTGCCCATGGCGGTCAATTTCTTCAACATGATTGCTCTCCGAATAAACGGGCCGGAATCCCGACCCGGAAAAAATTAAAAAGAGTACTTAACAGAAACCGTAGCGTTGTTCCGGTCCGCCAGTTTGTTGGAATATTTGGCGCCCCAGAAGCTGGTGGCAGACATGCCCACTTCCAGGTTGTTCAGGTACACAAAATCCAGCCCCAGGGTGGCAGCTTTGCGGTCTTCCATGAAATTGCCGCCGATCGGGGAGTTGCCACTCACATCGTGGGCAAGTCGGATGCTGGGCGCCATGGAAATACCGGCAAAAATATTGTTGTAGTTAGCTCTCAGAACCGCACGGTAACCCCAGGATGTGTCATCCAGATTATATTTATTGGGGTCATCCGGGCTCAGGATCTGGGCCTCGGAGCCAAGAATGGCAGCGGTGGAGTTATATTCCAGTTCCGGGTTTTCCAGACCTTCGATATGTTCCACACCCAGTTCCAGCAGGGCTACCAGCCCATCGGTACCCCAAGTGGGACCAAAGTTGAAAATGCTGACCAGGGAGCCGTTGTAGCTTTCAACCTCATCATAGAAATAATAAAGCTGACCATCATTAATGACTGTGTTGCCAGACAGACAGCTTCCACCCATTTCTGCACGAACACAGTGGCCGGTTAAGTCCTCTATCCTCACCACAGTATCAGGCCCTAGTAAACCTGCAGATTTACCTGCCGCACCTGCCAATGCAGAGATCAGGTCATCGCCTGCTTCATTGATAATCGCTCGCTTTGGCCGGTAAGCAATCTCACCAGCCAAGGACATGGTGCCGAGACTGGTATTGAAGCTGGCGCCGAACATGTCCTGATCTTCGGCATAAGCCATTTGATACTCTGCTGTGTCAATGATCGAGGGCATCACTGCAGCACCACCACCTTGAGCAGCCTGGACATTGTTCAAGCGAGAGCCAACGACAGGTGTGCGGGCATGGGTTCGCGTGTAGTAAAGCGCGAACTCAGTCCCGTTCAAACCTTCGGCAAAATAACGGTAGGCAAGACCAAACTGCCCACCATCTTTCGCCTCTTTATCCCGAATCCGGTTTACGGTTACCTGAGTGTCCTCATAACCATAGTCAGCCCCGTAGGTAAGATCTGTGTACGCTTTAAAAGCGCTCTCCAGTCCCGGCGCACCAGCACCAAGGGCAACCACTCGACCATCGATTATCACATTGTCTGCGCCCTTACCCGGGAAGGCATCGTGGGTTGAGAAATAGGTACCGCTCGGTGCATCTTCAGAATTTTTCCACTCAAACTGATAGAATGCTTCCAATGTGGCATTAAACGTAAGTCCGTAGGAAAAGTATAAACTATCCAGTGGCAACAGGGCTTCCTTGATTTCAGAGCCCGGCAAACGCAACGCGTTGAGGTCGAAGTAGTTGGCGGTATTTACACCACCCTGCATGAACAGGGCTTCACCCCAGTTGATCACCTGCTGCCCCAAACGAACATTCAAAGGCCTGTCGTAGAGATCAAAGCTCCCCCACACATAGGCATCCAGCATGCGAGCCCGCTGGCCAGCGTAACGCTCAGCATCGCGGGTAAAATCATCGCCAATACCATTATTCGCATAATCAGAGTAAGTGGCGTAACGGGCGAACCCGTTCTGAACATTGAGTCCTGATTCTACAAGCGCCCCACCGTCATGACCGCCACCCATGATCTGTTGATCATGAAACGCCGTAGCGCGCAGGAACATGCCGTAACGCCCTTGCCAGCTGAGATCCAGTTCCGGGGTGATCTTGTAGACCAGAGACGCCAACCCGGTATCAAAGTTGTTGTTGGCATCATTCTTGTTGATCTGGGAGCCATAACCCTTGAGGGTCATGGCCACCACGTCTTCGTTAGCCGCCAACATCCGATCCTGCCCTTCTGTGCGGAACAACGCACCCACGGACAAGGCAGTATCCAGTCGACCGGTCCAGTCAGGATTATCGAATTGAAGCTGAATTGCAGAGGCAGGAAGTGACAAACTGGTAAGTGCTGCAGCACCAGCAACAGCCATCGCTAACCTGGTTTTGCGCAGGGGGTTATTATTCATGTAGCTCTCCGAATTGCCATGTATGGCTTTATTGTTCTTGCCCCGGTGGCGGCTTCTCCCTTGTGTACCGGTCCCATCATTCCATCCGATGCACACCGTCACCCAGACTAAGTCTTAATTCTTACATATCGGGACCAAAAAGAAATCCCCCTTCAGTGTACATTTAACGACCAGCTAGTCACTACTTTTGTGCGCAATGACCAATCCCGCTATCAGCCTGAAGGCATTAACGTGCCCCGAGCCCCGTTGCCTGATTCACCCGTAGGAGCTTTGCAAGCAAAGCTTCGGGGCGCGACTTATGCCAGTGCCACTCGTATCAGGCCTCCAGTATCCGTTCCAACACCTCTCTCAGGTTATCTGAAGCCTGCTTTTTGACCGTCAACAAGGCTGAGGCTAGATGCTCACGGCGCACCGCTTCCAGCTTTGGCAGACGTGCGGCCGCATTGGCCAACCGGGCTGCAATCTGCGGGTTGATCCCGTCAAGACGAGTCAGTGCCGCAGCAAACAGGCGGTATCCCTCCCCGTCCTGGGAATGGTAGGCCGAAGGGTTACCGTTAGCCAGGGTGCCCACCAACGCTCGCACCCGGTTCGGGACGGTCCAGTCAAAGGCTGGATGCGCCATCAGCGCCTCTATTCGGGACAAGCTTTGCTCCCCAGGCATGGAGGCCTGAACTGCAAACCACTGATCCATTACCAGTGCTTCCTCGGACCAGCGTTCAGCGAACTGGGCCAGCGCCTGGTTTGCCCCGGCCAGGTTGTAGTGCACCAGCACCCGCAGCGCAGCCAGTTCTTCGGTCATACACAGCGGTAACTCGAACAACTCCGCTGCCAGACGCTGTGCTTCCGGGTGACCGGACGCTGCCAGATAATCCAGCGCCAGATTGCGCAACTGGCGGCGCCCCATGGCCCGGCCATCCATTTCCAGCTCAGTAGCGATCAGATTCTCTGCCAGTGACAGCCAGTGGTCCTGCAACGCCTTGCCCAAGGCCTGCTTCATGGCATGGTGGGCAGCATGGACTCCGCCAGGATCCAGGGGGGCATGCCTGTCGCCAAGGGCCACTTCACCAGGCAGTGACAGCAACAGAGCAGCCTGAGCCGGATCTTCATCGGCCCGACCGATCACTTGCTCCAATACGGGCACCAGCGCTTGCGCCTCAGCTGCGGCGGCCCCCTCCCCTTTCACCAGCCGATCCAGCGCGGAGAAGTAAAGCCGCTGGGCAGCACTCCAGCGGCAGTAGCCATCACTATCGTGGGCCAGCAGGCGAGATAACTGGCCATGATCGAAGGCGTAGTCGAGCACCACCGGCGCAGAAAAGCCCCGCAACAAGGAAGGGGTAACCGGCCCAGCGGCATCAACGCTGAAAGTCTGCTCTTCCCTGTCGAGGATAATGACCTTCTCCCGACTGCCCTCCTCATCCAGTGGCAGCGGCTCGCCGGTTTCGTCCAGTAAGGCCAGACGCACCGGGATCATCAGCGGTTGTTTCTCCGCCTGCCCTGGTGTCGGAGGAGTGTGCTGGCGGAAGGTGAGCTGGTACCGGTCATTCTCAAGGCGATCTGTCACGGTCAGTACCGGCGTACCCGCCTGGCTGTACCAGCGCTTGAACTGGGTCAGATCCCGCCCGGAGATCTCCTCCATGCAGGCAACAAAGTCATCACAGGTGACCGCCTGGCCATCAAAACGATCGAAGTAAAGGTCAGTGGCGCGACGAAAACCTTCCGGCCCCAGCAGGTGATACTGCATACGGACAATTTCGGCGCCCTTTTCATAGATCGTCAACGTGTAAAAATTATCAATTTTCTGGTATTCCGCCGGGCGCACAGGATGCGCCATGGGCCCCTGATCTTCCGGGAACTGGTGGTTAACCAGAAAGTCCACATTCTCCACCCGCTGCACCGCGGCGGAGTTCATATCAGCCGAGAACTGCTGGTCTCGAAATACGGTGAAGCCTTCCTTGAGACTGAGCTGAAACCAGTCCCGGCAGGTGACCCGGTTACCCGACCAGTTATGGAAATACTCATGGGCCACCACGGATTCCACCCGCTGAAAACCGGCATCGGTGGTAGTAGACGGGTGAGCCAGCACACAGGAAGTATTGAAGATATTGAGACCCTTGTTTTCCATGGCCCCCATATTGAAGTGGCTTACCGCCACGATCATATAGATATCCAGGTCGTACTCACGCCCGTAGGTGTCTTCATCCCAACGCATGGCATTCTTCAGCGACAGCATGGCGTGGTCCAGCTTGTCCAGATCGCGGTGCTCCGCATAAAGGCGCAGCGACACCTGGCGACCGGAACCGGTGGTATAGCTGTCCTCCAGACAGGCCAGATCACCGGCCACCAGCGCAAACAGATAGCAGGGTTTCGGGAACGGATCTTCCCAGGTCACCCAGTGGCGATCGCCCTCTTCGCCCTGTTCTACCGGGTTACCATTGGATAGCAGCAGCGGGTAGCGCTTCTTGTCGGCCCGCACCGTGGTCGTGAACCGGGCCAATACATCCGGCCGATCAGGGAAAAAGGTAATCCGACGAAAACCTTCCGCTTCGCACTGGGTGCAGTACATGCCATTGGAGCGGTAGAGACCGTCAAGGGCGGTGTTTTTTTCCGGCTCGATATCCACCACCGTCGTCAGTGAACAGGCATCGGGCAGGCCTTCGATAGTCAGCAATTCGTCGGCGTAGTAATAACGGCCCTCCTCCAGAACAACACCATCAAGCGAGAGGGTTCTCAGAATCAATCCCTCGCCGTTGAACGCCATCGACGTTGCTTCGGGTCGCTCTGGATTGCGGCGTAGAGACAACGTACTTGTCACGGTGGAGATGCCATCGCGTATATCCACATCCAGATCAACGCGATCCACCAGGTAGGCCGGTGGCTGATAATCGGCCAGTCGGGTCGTCTTCACGGCAGCGTGAGCGGTTTCCATCAACAACTACTCCTGAAAAAATGTTCGAAGGGCCATCTTAGTCGCTTCCCCAAAACGACAACACCCCGCCAAAGCGAGGTGCTGTCATGATCCCAATCTTTTCAGATTGAGGTTATCAGGCCAGATTACGGAGCCATTTCTACATCTGCCGCCGATCCCGCACCGACCACGACACCGGGAATAGCCGGGTTCAGGAAGGTGGAAATCTGAGCCTGCATTTCTGTCGTTACACTCAGGCTTGCCGCAGGAGACAGCAGGGAGCTGTGCGCGCCATTTACCATCTTGATGATGGCTGGCGAGTCATCTTGCGGCGTTTGCGCAGGATACAGCTGGGTGGCGCCCAATAGAGTTGCCAGGCCCTCTGTGCCAGTTAAGGGAAGCTCCGCGCTGCCATTGGGCACAACCGTGTCACCATTTACCTGTTGAACAAGCACCGGCACAGTCAGACCCGCTCCAGCCAGTTGGCCACCAAGCTCGCCTTCTCCTGCCAGAATCGGCGCATAGCTGACCGGATCACCGGAATCCACCGTGCTCTGAGCCACATACAGGAACCGGTCAAAGTTGGCCGTACCCGGTGACACACCAGCGGCGGCCAAGCCATTGGCGATGACGGGACCGAAGGTATCAGACGTGCTCAGCAGGTAGGACAGCTGTGAACCACCGACGGACACCGCCAGGGATGTCAACGGGTTGAGGTTGCTTGCAAGCTCGGGGTTCATGGCCGCGCCCGCCAACTGGCCATCAGCCGCATAAGCCAGTTGGTTTACCGCAGTAAACGTTGTGCCAACGATGCCACCCAGGGAAACACCCACAACGCTTACATTTCCGGCATCCAGACTGACTTCACGGGGCGCAAGCTGGGCATTGATAGCAGAAAGGCTGGCATTTAAGTTCAGCAGATCCATTACGCTCTGACGCAGATTATCCCGGGTATTGGTGAGCGTGCTCAGGTTAATGAACTGACCACCGGAGCCTGCTGGATCATTGAAGTGACGCTCGCTCGGCGCATCCTCTCCATAAATCTGTGCCAATATCAGGCCCAATCCAGGGGGAGTTTCAACACCCGGCGGAGACATGTTCTCCACATTCAGTGCATAGGCAGCACTGCCGGTATCGTTCGATACACCATGCAGGGGCAGGTCAATCGCAACCGTTGCTACGCAGTCAGCTGCCAGCGTGTGCGCCAGTAACGCGACAGAGGTACGGTCACTGGTGATGCCGTGAACATAGATGGCCGTCTGATAGGGCGACTCGGCTGCACAGTCCTCACTGGTAGGCAGGGTCAATTGTAGCGGCACAGACTCGAAAGACTGACGCTCGGCAAACGGATACCGGTAAGTGATGTTATAACTGCCATCCACATCCGCCGGCGGCAGCGTGGGAGACCCTTCCGGCAAGCTGGCGCTAAGCATACCCCCGAGAAGCTGGTCTGGCTCCCAGGCATCCATGGTATAGCTTGCAGATGGTGTCGTCTCAGGTGTCGTCAGGTAATAAGGCAATTTGATGTAGCCGGTGTATAGGCGGGCAACACCTTCAGGCAATTGTGCAGACAGCGTATTCAGATCTACACCAATATCCGTTGGCTCAACTTGCCCTTCAGCCGGAGGCAAGAGGGTTACCATGCCCACTTCACGCGGAACCGGCTTGGACAGCTCCACAGCACCAGATATCGCTTGCAGATTGCTGATTGCCGTCGCGCTATCAAAACCCAAATCAGTCTGAGCCTTAACCAGAGCCGCGCCTGGAGCGGCCATGGCCACCATTGGCGTCACCGGATCTGAAGTGGTGAAAGTATAGGAAATCACCACGTTTTCCTTACCCAGACTTCCTTCCGTGAGCCCATTGAGAACCGCATCGGCTGTTGGCTCCCAGGCCTGCTGAATTAACCCGCTTACACCCTGCAAGGAGCCAGCAAGACCCGCCAGGGTTTCAGCATCTGCGCTTCTCAAAAGCTCATAGTGAAACGATGGCTGAACTGGCTCGCCGCCAGCATCCAAGAGATTGTTAGTCACCACAACCAGGTATTTGGTTTTAGGAAGCAATGGCTGCATGGGGGTAACCCTAAGCACATTGTTTTCTCCACCATCCTGGGAAACCAACGATGCCTTGACCGCAGTTTCTCCCAGTGCGGAGAAATTCACCCCTTCAATGCCAGTAGGATCAAGAGGGTCATTTTCACCAGTATCCAGCGGCACAAGAAAGACATTGGGCTGACAGGGCACCACGGAAGCCATTGCCAAAGAACAAGGACTCGCAGGATTCAGGCTATCAGAAAATGCAATATCAAAGGGTGCGTTCGTAGAGAATCCATCCAGCGACCTGATAGCAGTCGATACCGGGTTGCTGCCACCGGTGTTAGCAGTACCGTCGCTGGTAGCCGCTGCCGCAAACAGTAAATCAGTATTAAGGGGAAGATCAGAAACCACCGGACTAAAGCGTGCAAAGGTGCCGAGGTCATCAAGGGAAACGGCACCCTCACTCTGATCAGGAACGGTATCACTGCCGCCGCCACAGGCCACCAGTGCCAAGGCCACTGCCGCAGGCAGTACTTTCTTATAGATATGCATGGGTTCTCCCAAACCATTTGTTATCTTTTTTATTTCTCGCTGCGCCGTTATCTCCCATAACGCAGCCAGAAAGACATCGTCCCTGTGCGCCGAATCTAGGCCGGCTAACCTACACAGCAGAGTTGTCACCTAGGAAGAATACAGTATGTTTGGAAGAGCACCAACGGTCTTTGACAGGAAAAACTTGACGTTGGTCCGATAGGCGGTATCCGGGCGACGACCCGCCAGTCACCGCCCGAGAGAGAGAACAGGTCTACTGAAGTCGATCCGGCGCACGCAGGGTCACCGGCTGCTCCTCTGGCTCGCCCTCCCCACTCTTACATTGCTGCTCCATATAGCCTGAGCGTTGCTCCTCGGGCAGGTTCTTTGCCTCCCAGGCAATCACTGCCTGCAGACAGGTTTCACGCTGCTCCCGGGTCAGCGGCCGGCCATCCGCCCATTTGCCGGTTTCAATGGCGCGGCGCATGTTGTCACAGACCTCCGGGGTCATGGCAGAGATCAGGTCTTCAAAGCTTTGATAGGTCATGACATTCACTCGTTAGAGGCACCCCCGCCAGTTCGGCGGGGGTGGGCTTACGCCCGTTTCCGGCCTAGCTAGCCTGGGACGGATACAGGGAAACCGCTGTTTGCCTGTAGCTATTAACTATTCACTATTAACTGCTTTTTAATTGCTGTCACCGGGGCGAGTACTCCAACCCAGCTTGGAACGGCAGGCCTGGTAGAAATCATGGCCTGGCGGGTGAATCAAGTGCAAACGGTGGGGTTTCTTGCGAATGGCGATCACATCGTCCACCTGCAGGCGAATCCCGGCGGTGCCGTCGCAGCTGACCAGTGGCCGGACCTTTTCGGTGGTGATATGGATCTTGATCTCGCTGTCACCGGCCACCACCAGCGGGCGGCTGGTGAGGGTATGCGGATTGAGCGGTACCATTACCATGGCATCCAGCTTGGGATGCATGATGGGCCCGCCGCCGGACAGCGCATAAGCCGTGGAACCGGTGGGAGTGGAGATGATCAGGCCATCGGAACGCTGGCCATAGACAAAATGGCCATCGATCACCAGCTCGAAGTCGATCATGTGCACGCTGTCACCGGATAGCAGCACGATATCATTCAGGGCGCAGCCCTCGCCCACCACGGTCTTGCCCCGGCGCACTTCCAGATCCAGCAGAAACCGCTTTTCGGTGGTGTACTCACCGTCCAGCACCTGCCCCACCCGGCTTTCGATTTCGGAAGGGAGAATGTCGGTGAGAAACCCCAGGTGACCCCGGTTGACGCCCAGCACCGGCACATCAAAACGGGCCAGGGTACGGGCGGCACCCAGCAGGCTGCCATCACCGCCGACTACAATTACCAGATCACAGGCTTCCCCCATCTGCGTGGCGGAGGCAGCCTGCAGGCCCATTTCCGGCAGGCTGCCGGCAATGTTCTTGTCGAGGATAACGGTACAGTCACGCCCGTTGAGAAAGTGAATCAACTGGCGCAGTGAATACAGCGCCTGCTCACTTTCGGAACGGGCAATCAAGCCGATATTGCGGAATTTATTGCTAAAAGTCTCTTGCGCCACACGAATCCTGGGCAGCCGGAGCTGCATCCGGTGAAGGGCTCGCCCTCCATCCGGTGAGCGACCACCCTGGCCAGAATCCGTGATTGCAGCGTGGCAGCCGCGGATTCAGGCCTGTGTCAGGTACTCGTTCAGGTTAGCAGCATTGGCATTCAGGCCGCCATCCAGAACGATTACGTCCAAGCCGGCGTTTTTTAACAGAAAAGCGGCTGTGGCGCTACGTCGACCGGTATCACAGTAGGCAATATAGGTCTTGCTAGGGTCCAACAGGCGGGATTTCAGCCGCAATACATTCAGCGGCATATTGGTGGCGCCCACCAGGTGCTCCTGGTCGAATTCATCGCTGGTGCGCACATCCAGCCACCAGGCGCCCTTTTCTGCCGCGCCCAGCACATCGTCAGCGGGCATGGTGTTGATGATCGGCTCGCGCAGCAGGGCATCAAAGTCCTGGCGCTCCAGTTTCATCAATACCCCATCGGTGGCCATCGTCACCGTGGCATTACGGGGTTTGCCGGAAAGCAGTGCCTCTTCGCCGAACCACTGCCCTTCTTCCAGCATGGCCACGGGGGTTGGGGCATTATCGCCCATGCTGATGGCCACCTCGCAGACACCTTCCTTGAGAATGTAGCAACAGTCTGCCGCCTCGCCCTGACGGATGATGACATCCCCCTGCTTGTGACGATGAGCCTTCAGGCGCCGGAAGATTTCCAGAATATTACTGGGCGGTACCCGATGAAACAGCTTGGATTTAAGCAGTCGAATCATCCACTCCCGATCATTCTGATAAGCGGAGTTGGCGTTGATATCGAGAATCACGTAACCGGCAGACTGGTCCCAGGAAAGAATGGTGTCCAGCCGAAAGCTGTCGAAGCGGACCACACTGACTTCGGTCAGAGCCCGAGCCGTACTGCGGCGGGGCTGGGCATGCTCCAGCGGATGCCAGGATGCAGTATCTCCGGCACTGACACTACGGGTTTTGCCAGCTTCATCGGTAAGCTCTACCTTGCCGCTGAGCAGATAGATGGTGGTGTTGTCCTTGTCGCCAAGCGAAAAAAGGGCATCTCCTGACGAATAACGGCACACCTCTTGCTGATCTAGGAGCCAGTCCAGCTGGTCTCCAGACAGCGCATTCACTGGCACAAAGGTCTGTAAAAGGCTTTTATCAATGGATTCCTGTGCCATAACTGCCGCTCCCGGTGTTCTTATTGTGACTACAACTTCATACTTTCAGCGTAGATAATGCAAAAAACCTACCATTTTTCAGTGAAGTGGCACTGAGTCACATCTGTTTATCAGCGAAAGCGCAGCACGTTATCGATCGCCGAGTCGTTGCGGCAGTTCGGACAACGGTTGGCATTGCAGTCGGAGACGCCGGGTTTGAACTGGTTTGGCACTTCCACCCGGATCACTCGCTTGCCACAGGCCTGTTGATCCGAACCCACCGATACCTGGCACACCGGGTTTTCATAATGAGCCAGCCAGGCCCGGTAGTGATCTTCGGTGACCAGACATTTACGCGCAGCGAAAGCCACTGGGTTTTCCATGTAACTGCCGATCTGATCAGCGGAAATGGAAATATGCCCGGCACCGGGGTGGAAGGCGATAAAGCTGAGACCGAGATTTTCCAGTTTCTCCAGCACCTTCTGGGCACCAGTGCTGGCTTCTTTCACCCGATTTCGTTTGAGCTCGCCCAGCTCCTCCTTGAGCTGGCTGATCAGATCATCGCGGGTCAGCACATCCATTTCCTTGGCATGGATCTGCTCGGACAGTTTCGCCCGCTCCTCCTCGATGCGCTGCTCAAGTGCCAGCTTGTACTGTTCGGTGAGCACTTCCAGTTCGCTGCCCTGGGTCTGGCTTTGATGGCTCTGCTCCTCCAGGCTCTGGGTTAGCGATAACACCTGAGCCTTCAGAGAATCATTCTGTTCACGCAACGCTCCATTCTGGGATTTGAGCGTCTTGAACTGTCCCAGAACCTTTTCCAGCTGAGCATTAAGGATTTCCTCTTTTTGCTGAGCCGCGTAGCGTAGTTTGCCCACTTCTTCGGATTGGGAGTTTTCCAGAGTCTGCACCCGCAAGCGCAGCTCCTTGATAATGCGAGCCAGCCGAACCCTTTCTTCATCGGCCTCTTTCTTGCTCTCGCTATCGTCCGGCGCGATGGTGGGCGCCTTCGTTTCGGCACCAATGACTGGTGGCGCGGCGGCAGGAGTCGAATCCAGCTCGTCATCGATCTCCAGACCCAATTTCGGACCGCGCTCACGAATGGTGTCTCGAATGGCGATAAAGTCATTGGCTCCCGGCTTCATACCCGGATCCCACATCTGATCCTGGTGCCAAGCCACCGGACACTGGCTACGGCAGGCCAGACGGATCGGTCCGGCCCCCATATCCGGCCCTTGCCCTGCATGCTCTGCAAGATGGCGCAGCGGCACATTCCAGGTGGTGTCGGCCATGCCATCTTCATCAAAATCGATGGTAAAAAGGACCAGTGAACGTACCCGTAACTGACCATTCACCAAACAGTAGGCACCACGAACTTCCTTATCAGCAAACTCAGGGACCCCCACCATGCCATCCAGGATCGCCTCAAAATCCGCATACAGCATGCTTTTGGTAATGCCCCGATGATCAAAAAACAGAATTGCTTCGGACGTCACGGAGGATAGAGGCATGTGTCCTTCCTTCCCTTGAGAATTATTGTAGTTGGCCACTGACTCGCCACAACGTCACTCCCTGCAATATCCAGAAAACCCAGTAGTGACGGCAAAGTCAGGGTGCTGCCAATTATAGTCAGCCCCTCATCAAAGAGTGTGACCTGAATGGCAGTAAAAAAAAAGCATACGAAAACCCGCTCATCACTATGCCGCAAAGCAGCCAGCAAAGACCAATAACGACATCACGTTGCCAGAATAATATGTGTGGGGAGAGAGAGGGGGGGGGTTAACGGATAGGAGTGGGGCTGGAAAACCGGAGAGGAATCAGAGTTCCTCTCCATCGTCTACCCAGCTGTCTTCTTCCTGCCACTCTTCCAGGCACTCCATCAGCTGCTTCTCTTCCAGCCGCTCTTCCAGATAGTCTTCCATTTGCTTGTCCTCCTTTATCTTTTTCAGTGTTGTGAACCTGAAATTAGACAGGGTTTAGGTGACAAGTTCATTACAGGAGACGCTGCACGCATCACGCAGCAGACAACACGAACAAATAAAAGTAGCAAGGCAAAACCAGGAGCAACGGTGGCATGACGCGCTGCATGGAGCGTGGGCAGCCCCCCTTGAAACAAAAAAGGCCCCCGTAAATGGGAGCCTTTAATGCTGAATAGTGGCGGAGCGGACGGGACTCGAACCCGCGACCCCCGGCGTGACAGGCCGGTATTCTAACCAACTGAACTACCGCTCCACTTTTCCTTTCGGAACTCTTTACTTTCAAAATATGGTGGGTGGTGACGGGATCGAACCGCCGACCCTCTGCTTGTAAGGCAGATGCTCTCCCAGCTGAGCTAACCACCCGCATCGCGCTGCGAAGTGGGCGCCATTTTAGGGATTGGGCCGGGGGTGTCAACGGCTTTTTGCAGAAAAAAGTCCGTTTGCCTAGAAAATGGGCGGAACGGGCAAAAGTTGCACAGAATGACCGCTGTAGGAACGGAGCGTAGCGGAGTAACGCACGTAGTTCCGCGCGGCCCGAAGGGTGAGCGAAGCGAATAACCCATGCTTGCATGGCGAACCGAGCCACAGCGAGGAAAAGGCGGTGCCGTTGCTCCCGATCTCAAAGAAGAAGCTGTCGAAGCCAGACAGGCCTGGTCGCCCTCCGGGCGATTTCCTCGCTAGCGCGAGGTTCGCATGTCGCAGATCCCCCGTGGGGGCAAGCATGGGTTCCTACAAGCGGCTACGTAGCTTACCGCTTCAGCTCTCTTCCGCCTCCAGCGCCTCAATCTTCGCCTTTGCCTGCTCCAGAGTGAATCGCCCCGGCACCGGCTGCCCGCTCGGTTTGGCAATCAGGTAGTGATGCACATCCAGCGCCCAGGTCTGCCGGTTCAGCTCGCCTTCCTCGATAATGGAGTACCCACTCTGCCCCCAGCCGATGGCATTACCGATCATGCTTCCCCCACCACACGGGCCAGGATAATGTCCGCCAGGTCATCCAGGGTCAGGGAACCCTCACGGTCAAACCAGTTCGGCGCCCAGCCTGTCATCCCGGTGAGCAGGCGACGAATGATAAAGGGATCATCCCGGAACGCCCCCTGCGCATGCAGGGCATTGAGTGCATCCAGCCACAGTTGCTCATAAATGGCACGCAACTCCAGAGCCTTGCGCTGCTTGTCCTCGCTGAGACAACGCCACTCTGTCACCAGCACAGTCATGGCTTCAGCAGTATCCCCGACAATGGACTGCAGCTCCGCACGGATCAGTGCCCGCAGCTGCCCTTTCGGTGAGCCCTCAGCCGCAATAGCCCGGCGCAGGCGATCCGTATTGAACTGGATCACCTCTTCCATCACCGCAAAGAGGATATCTTCCTTACTCTTGAAATGATGAAAGATGGAGCCGCTCTGGATGCCCACGGAAGCCGCAATATCCCTGACTGTAGTGCGATCAAAGCCCTTGTCCCGAAACAGGTGAGCCGCCGCACTGAGCAAACGCCCGCGGGGAGAATCATCGATTCCATTAATTGCCAGTGACTCAGCCATTGGTATCCTCTTTTTTGTATCCCCGCATTATCCCGATTCCTGGCTGCAAGCTGCAAGCGCAGCACAATCACCGTACGCCGGATTAAACGGTAGGAGCGCCGCTTGAGGCGCGAACCTGAGCCCAGCGAAGGATCGGTGCAGATGACAGATCAATTCCTCGCCCAAGGCTCGGATTCGCGCCTCAAGCGGCTGTATTCGCTTCGCTCACCCTTCGGGCCGCACAGAACTACGTGCGTTACTCCGCTACGCTCCGTTCCTACAGCAGCTTCGAATAAATACCCGGCGGGACATCAGCCTCTTTACAAACCAAGCGCTTGCTTGGTAGCTTACGAGACCACGCTTTTACACGCAAATGGAGCCACCATGACCGAACCCGTTCGCATCGGCTGTGCCGCCGGATTCTGGGGCGATACCAACAGCGCCGCTTTCCAGTTGGTCAAGCAGGCCGAGATCGATTATCTGGTGTTCGACTATCTGGCCGAGGTGACCCTGTCTATCATGGCCGGCGCCCGCATGAAGGATCCCAGCGCCGGTTACGCCCATGACTTCGTTAATAATGTCATGGCGCCGCTGGCCAAGGACATCAAAGCAAAGAACATCAAGGTGGTCAGCAATGCCGGCGGGGTAAACCCCCGCGCCTGCCGTGAGGCCCTGGAGAAGGTGTTCGAGGCCGCCGGGGTAACCATGAAGATTGCCCTGGTGGAAGGCGATGACCTGAACCCCCGCCGCAATGACTTTGCTGATGTGACGGAAATGGACACTGGCGCCCCCCTCCCCCCAATGACCGTCACCATGAATGCCTATCTGGGCGCCCTGCCCATCAAGGCGGCTCTGGATGCCGGCGCCGATATCGTGCTCACTGGCCGCATCGCTGATTCCGCCGTGGTACTGGGCCCCCTGATGCACGAATTCGGCTGGGCTGAAGACGACTACGACAAACTGGCCCAGGGCTCCCTGGCCGGCCATGTGATCGAATGCGGCGCCCAGTGCACCGGCGGCAACTTCACCGACTGGCGCGATGTTCCTGACTTCCACAACATGGGCTTTCCCATTGCCGAGTGTTTTGCGGACGGTCACTTCGTCATTACCAAGCCGGACAACACCGGTGGCCTGGTCAACACCGCCACCGTAGGCGAACAGATCGTCTATGAAATTGGCGATCCTCGTGCCTATATGCTGCCCGACGTGGTCTGCGACTTTACCCAGGTACAACTGGAACAGGTGGGCGACAACCGGGTCAGTGTCAGCGGCGCCCGGGGCCTGCCGCCCACCGACAGTTATAAGGTCTCCGCCACCTACCCTGATGGTAACCGTATCACCGCCTCCTTCCTGATGGGCGGTATCGACGCCCCGCAAAAAGGCCAGGTGGTGGCCGACGCCATCCTGAAAAAGGTGGACGGCCTGTTCAAGCAACTGGGCATGGCGCCCATGCGCGAGACCAGCGTGGAAATTCTTGGCAGCGAAACCACCTATGGCGCCCAGGCCCGTCGTGGCGACACCCGCGAAGTGGTGGTCAAGATTGGCGCGTTGCACGATGACAAGAAAGCCCTGGGTCTGTTTGCCCGGGAAATTGCCCAGGCCGCCACCGGCATGGCACCGGGTCTGTCCGGCCTGGTTGGCGGACGCCCCAAGCCGTTCCCGCGCATTCGCCTGTTCTCCACCTTGGTCAGCAAGAAGTCGATTCCGGTGACTGTGGACCTGGACGGCAACACCATACCGGTGAACATTCCTGCCGGAAGCGCGTTTGATGCCAACACCCTGCCTGATGACAGCCGAGGCGACATCGCTACCGGCGAAGTGGCTGTGCCACTGATCAAACTGGCCTGGGCCCGCAGTGGCGACAAGGGCAACCACGCCAACATCGGCGTCATCGCCCGTCAGCCGGAGTACCTGCCCTATATCAATGCGGCCCTCACGGAAGACGCCGTGGCCGATTATATGCAGCACGTGCTCGACCCGGACACCGGCAGCGTCAGCCGCTGGTCACTGCCGGGCATGAATGCCTACAACTTCCTGCTGAAGAATGCCCTGGGCGGCGGCGGCATCGCCTCCCTGCGTATTGACCCGCAGGGCAAGGCGTTTGCCCAGCAGTTGCTGGATATGCCCATCCCCGTCAGCCAGATCATTGCTGACGAAGTGGGCAAGTAATATTGATTTTAGCGTGCTGCGTGTCGCGTGAGGCATGCAAGCGCCATTAAGACTTCAAGGACTCAACAATGTCATACCGTTCCGTATTCAAACCCGACCTGTTTGCCGGCCAGAACATCATCGTCACCGGCGGTGGCTCCGGCATCGGTCGCTGCACCGCCCATGAACTGGCTTCCCTTGGGGCCCGCGTCGTATTGGTCGGTCGCAAGCAGGAGAAACTGGATGCCGTAGCCGCGGAAATCGAGGAAGACGGCGGCCAGGCCATCGGCTTCGCCTGCGACATTCGAGACGAAGATGTGGTCAAAAGCACCGTCGCCGATATCTACAAGGCCGTCGAAGTCGTTCACGGCCTGGTCAACAACGCCGGCGGCCAATTCCCTTCACCACTGGCGCTGATCAGCCAGAAAGGCTGGGAAACCGTGGTGCGCACCAACCTCACCGGCGGCTTCCTGATGGCCCGGGAAGTCTTCACCCAGGGCATGAACCGCAACGGCGGTGCCATCGTCAACATCGTCGCCGACATGTGGGGCGGTATGCCCGGCATGGGCCACTCCGGCGCCGCCCGTGCCGGCATGGTCAACTTCACCCAGACCGCTTCCTACGAGTGGGGCAGCTGCGGCGTGCGCGTCAATGCCGTCGCCCCGGGCTGGATCATGTCCAGTGGCATGGATACCTACCCCGAGGGTTTCAAGCAGACACTGAAAACCCTGCGTGCGGCGGTGCCACTCAAGCGCATGGGTAACGAATCGGAAGTGTCCGGTGCCATCTGCTTCCTGCTCAGCGACGCCGCCGCCTTCATCAGCGGCGACACCCTGCGCATCGATGGCGCCGCCAGCCAGGGCAACGTGGCGATCTTCCCGCTGCCCGACCACGACAAGAGCAAGCCGTTTGACGGCTTCCACCGTGCCACCACCCCCGATGTCTTCAAGGACCTGTAATGTCAGTCATTGAATCCGCACTGGACCCGAACAGCGAGGAATACCGGCAGAACCGCGACGCCCTGCTGGCGGCAGTGGAAGAATTCCGCGCCATCGAGCAGGCCGTGGTGGATACCGCCGAAGGCAAGCGCGCCAAGTTCGAGAAACGTGGCCAGCTACTGCCCCATGAGCGTATCTCCCGCCTGCTGGACACCGGTTCGCCATTCCTGAGCCTGATGAACCTGGCCGGTTACAAGATGCACGATGACAAGGACGGTACCGAAGCCGGCGGCGGCACCATTGCCGGCATCGGCTATGTGTCCGGCGTTCGTTGCCTGGTTACTGCCTCCAATTCCGCCATCAAGGGCGGCACCATTTCGCCCTCTGGCCTGCATAAAACCCTGCGCCTGCAGCGCATCGCCATGGAAAACAAGCTGCCGGTGGTGAGCCTGGTGGAATCCGGCGGCGCCAATCTGAACTATGCGGCAGAAGTGTTCGTGGACGGCGCCCGCACTTTTGCCAACCAGGCACGGCTGTCCGCTGCCGGCATTCCGCAGATCACCGTGGTACACGGCAACGCCACCGCCGGTGGCGCCTATCAGCCAGGCCTGTCTGACTACGTGGTAGTGGTCCGCGAGCGCGCCAAGATGTTCCTGGCCGGCCCTCCGCTGCTGAAAGCCGCCACCGGCGAAATCGCCACCGATGAAGAACTGGGTGGCGCCGAAATGCACGCCGGCACCGCCGGCACCGCCGAATACCTGGCGGAAAACGATGCGGACGGCATTCGTCAGGCCCGGGATCTGGTCAAGCTGCTGGGCTGGCGCCGGGCAGCACCGGCTAGCGACGAGATCGAACCGCCCCGCTACGATGCCGAGGAATTGCTCGGTGTGGTACCCGCCGACGCCAAGAAACCCTACGACGTGCGCGAGATCATTGCCCGCATCGCCGACAGCTCCGATTTCCTGGATTTCAAGAACGACTGGGACAGCGCCACCGTGTGCGGCTGGAGCACCATCGAAGGCAAGCCCGTGGGCATCATCGGCAACAATGGCCCGATCACCCCGCGAGGCGCTGCCAAGGCCGCCCAGTTCATCCAGCTCTGCGACCAGACCCGTCGACCATTACTGTTCCTTCACAACACCACCGGCTTCATGGTGGGCACCGACGCGGAACAGAACGGCGTCATCAAGCACGGTTCGAAAATGCTGCAGGCCGTGGCCAACGCCCGGGTGCCGAAGATCTCCATCGTCGTCGGTGGCTCCTACGGCGCAGGCAACTACGCCATGTGCGGCCGCGGTCTCGATCCGCGCTTCATCTTTGCCTGGCCCAACTCCAAAGTTGCCGTCATGGGTGGCCAGCAGGCCGGCATGGTGCTGCGCATCGTGGCCGAAGCCAAACAGCGCGCCAACGGCATTGAGCCGGACGAGAAGGTGCTCGACATGCTCCAGCAGACCACCGCCCAGAAACTCGACAGCCAGTCCACCGCGCTCTACGGCACGGCCCGGCTATGGGACGACGGCATCATCGACCCCCGCGACACCCGCCGCGTGGTCGCCTATGCCCTGGACATCTGCGCCGACGCCCAACATCGCGAGCTACACCCGAATGCGTTCGGGGTGGCAAGACTTTAAAGGCAGTTGACAGTGGACAGTTGAAAGTTGACAGCGAAACAACGGACAGCACAGTGACTCCGAACTGGGGTTTAGCTGTCAACTGTCCACTATCAACTGTCAACTCAACTACCTAAATAACCGACAAATACAGACATATAAGCGCTCGACAAACCGAGCCAAACAAACAGGACGCTTCCCATGCTTTTCACTCAAGAACACGAAGAACTGCGCCGCACAGTACGCAACTTTGTCGAGAAAGAACTGAACCCCCACGTCAAGGAATGGGAAGAAGCCGGGCGCTTTCCCATTCATGAGGTGTTTAAGAAAATGGGCGATCTGGGTCTGCTCGGTGTGACCAAGCCGGTCGAGTTCGGTGGCATGGGGCTGGATTACTCCTATGGCATGGTGATGGCCGAAGAGATGGGCCGCACTCACTGTGGTGGTGTTCCGCTTTCCACCGGGGTACAGACCGACATGGCCACCCCGGCCCTGGCCCGTTTCGGTTCCGACGAACTGCGTCAGAATTATCTTGCACCGGCCATTGCCGGTGACATGGTGGCCTCCATCGCCGTGTCCGAACCGCATGCGGGTTCCGATGTGGCCGCTATCAAGACCACTGCCACCAAGGACGGCGACGACTACGTGATCAACGGCACCAAGATGTGGATCACCAACTCCCCCAGCGCTGATTGGTTCTGCCTGCTTGCGCAGACCTCAGACGGCAAGCCGCACATGAACAAGTCTTTGATCATCGTGCCGAAAGACGCCGCTGGCATCACCGTGGACAAACCCCTGCACAAGCTGGGCATGCGCTCCTCGGAAACCGCCCAGGTGTTCTTCGACAACGTGCGAGTGCCCCAGCGCAACCTGGTCGGCCAGGAAGGCATGGGCTTCATGATGCAGATGATGCAGTTCCAGGAAGAGCGTCTGTTCGCTGCCGCCAACAGCCTGATGGGCATGCAGCACGTGATTGACGAAACCATCGCCTACGCCAAGGACCGTCAGGTGTTCGGCATGCCGCTGATCGACAACCAGACCGTGCACTTCCGCCTGGCCGAACTGCAGACCGAAGTGGAATCCCTGCGCGCCCTCACCTACCGGGCCTGCGAGATGTACATCAACGGCAAGGACGTCTTGCAGCTGGCGTCTATGGCCAAACTGAAAGTCGGTCGTCTGAGCCGTGAAGTAGCCGATGGCTGCCTGCAGTACTGGGGCGGCAACGGCTTCATGTGGGAGAACCCCGCCGGCCAGCTTTACCGCGACGGCCGTCTGGGCTCCATCGGCGGCGGCGCCGACGAAATCATGCTGGGCATTATCTGCAAGACCATGGACATCCTGCCGGGGAAGAAGAAATAACAGGACACCCGGCCCCGGAATACTGCCCGCTGTAGGAGCGGCGCTTGAGCCGCGAAACCCCAGGAGCGAGAAGCGAGTTACGAGAAGCGAAATGCATAACCGAACCACCGTGTTTCAGGTTTTCGGACCTCGTAACTCGCGCCTCGCAACTCATATTCTGTTCGCGCCTCAAGCGCCGCTCCTACAGCGGCCCTGAAGACATGTTGAGAGGAGCGCATGATGACGCTACCGAAAACAGACACTTTGCAGCTCAACCAGGATGGTCCGGTTCTGCATATCACCCTGAACCGTCCCGACAGCCGTAACGCCATGAGCCTGACCATGGTCAACGAGCTGATGGCGGTGTTCGAGGCAATTAAGGATGACACCGACGTGCGTGCCATTGTGCTGCGTGGCGCAGGCGGTCACTTCTGTGCCGGCGGCGATATCAAGGATATGGCAGGCGCCCGCCAGCAGGCTGCCAGCGGCGACAGCGATGCTTTTCAGAAGCTGAATCGACGCTTCGGAGAAATGATCACCGCCGCCAACCAGCAGCCCCAGGTCGTGATTACGGTGCTGGAAGGCGCGGTGCTAGGGGGCGGTTTTGGTCTGGCCTGCATCTCCGATGTGGCCATCGCCCACAACGGCGCCACCTTCGGCCTGCCGGAAACCGGCCTCGGGGTTATTCCCGCCCAGATCGCCCCCTTTGTGGTGGAGCGCATCGGCCTTACCCAGGCCCGACGGCTGGCCCTCACCGGCATCCGCTTCCAGGGCAAAGAAGCCCGACGACTGGGCATTGTCCACGAAGTGGCCGCCGACGCAGATGGCCTTGATGCCCTGCTGGAAGACTCCCTGAAAGCGGTTCGCAAATGCGCGCCCCATGCCAACCGGGTGACCAAAGCGCTGGTACTGGACGTGGGCCATGAACCCATGGAGTCATTGCTGGACCAGGCAGCGAAGGATTTCGCCGCCGCCGTAAGCAGCGAAGAAGGCCAGGAAGGCACCATGGCGTTCGTACAAAAACGTCCGGCGTCCTGGAATCAATAAAAGAGTTGAATCGATACACCGTAGGAGGCTGCTTGCAGGCGAACCGATGTGGCACACCCATCACCAATGGTTCGCTTGCAAGCAAGCTCCTACAGGGGAGCATTTTCAACCGGTTAACCGGTAAGGAACCACAATGAGCTTTGAAAAAATCCTGATTGCCAACCGTGGCGAGATTGCCTGCCGGGTTATCGCCACTGCCCAGTCACTGGGCTACCGGACCGTGGCGGTCTATTCCGAGCCGGATGCGGGTGCCCGTCACGTGCAACTGGCTGACGAAGCTGTATGCGTGGGCCCGGCCCTGGCCAGCGCCTCCTACCTGAATGTGGAAGCCCTGCTGGATGCCTGTCGCAAGACCGGCGCCGACGCGGTGCACCCAGGCTATGGTTTCCTCTCGGAAAATGCCGGTTTCTCCAAAGCCTGCAAGGACGCCAGCATCACCTTTATCGGCCCCGATGAAGATGCCATCCATCTGATGGGCTCCAAGCGCCTGTCCAAGATCGCCATGATCGAGGCTGGTGTGCCCTGCATTCCGGGTTACGAAGGTGAAGACCAGAGCGACGCCACCCTGCTGAAGGAAGCCGAACGCATCGGCCTGCCGCTGATGATCAAGGCCAGCGCCGGCGGCGGCGGCCGCGGCATGCGGGTGGTCACCGACGCCAACGACATTACCGCCCAGCTAAAGAGTGCCCGCCAGGAAGCAAACAGTGCCTTCGGCAGTGACGAGCTGATCCTGGAGCGTGCCGTAATGCAGCCACGGCATGTGGAAATCCAGGTGTTCGGTGACCGCCACGGCAATGTGATCCATCTCGGTGAGCGAGATTGTTCAGTACAGCGCCGCCACCAGAAAGTGGTGGAAGAGGCACCCTCCCCGGCCGTGGACGAGACCCTGCGTCAACAGATGGGCGAGGCAGCGGTCAATGCCGCCAAGGCCTGCAACTATGTGGGGGCCGGCACCGTAGAATTTCTGCTGGCGCCGGAAGGCGATTTCTTCTTTCTGGAAATGAACACCCGGCTGCAGGTGGAGCACCCGGTCACCGAACTGGTCACCGGTCTGGATCTGGTGGCCTGGCAAATCAAGGTCGCCCGGGGCGAACCGCTGCCACTCAGCCAGGAGCAGGTCACCCTCACCGGCCATGCCATGGAAGTCCGCCTGTACGCGGAAGACCCGGCCCAGAACTACATGCCACAAACCGGCCCGGTACTGCGCTGGCAACCGGCCAGCGGCGACGGCGTGCGCATTGATCACGGCCTGACCGAAGGCTATGAGGTGGGCAGTCACTACGATCCCATGCTGGCCAAGATTATTGCCGTAGGCGACAGCCGCGAGGACGCCCGGCGACGCCTGATCCGCGCTGTGCAGGACACGGTACTGATGGGAGTCCGGGATAACCGGACCTTCCTGGCTGCCATTTTGCGTCACCCGGTGTTTGCCCGGGGCGAAGCCACCACGGCGTTTATCGGCCAGGACTTTGCCGACGACGCCAGCATGGCCGGCGACATCCCGCCAAGCCAATTGTGGGCCCTGGCCGCCCTGCTCCGCTGTGAAGTGGAGACGCCAACAACCGAGCTACGCGGCTGGCACTCCAGCACCCTGGGGGCCCAACCGGTCCAGCTCCGCTGTGGCGAACACGAGCAGACCGTGTACATCCGCTATCAGGGCAACCATGCCGAACTGATCGTCGGCGAGGACAACCACCGCATCGAGCCACTGGGCCCAGGCCTGGCGAGCATCGATGGGATTCGCCAGAGCTACCGGATGTACCAGGATGGCAAACAAAGCTGGCTGCAATGCCAAGGCCACAGCGTCTGTTTCGAGGATGCTACCCACAGCGCAGCGGGCAGCAGTGATCAGGCCGGTTCCGGCCAGATTCGCGCGCCCATGGATGGGGCAGTGATTGAGGTATGCGCGAAGGCCGGTGATGTCGTAAAACGGGGTCAGGTGCTGGTGATCATGGAAGCCATGAAGATGGAACACAGCCTCAAGGCGGATTGTGATGGCACCGTGGAAACCGTGGATCTGACGGTTGGCGGTCAGGTGAAACGCCAGCAACTACTGGTCAATATCAAGGCGGACGACTCAGAGTCATAATCCGTCAGTGACATTTTGCAAACGGAGAGGGACACTCCACTGTGCTTCAATTTGCATCGGGCAGATAAGGCCAAAACGGACCGCTACAATCTGCTCCGGCACAGCTCCCGGGCAGGGCTCTTGCCCTGCCATGGTGCTACGGTTAAGGTAAGCGCCCGCTTGCCAATACTGGGTTCCCGGCTGAACAGCCTGCGGATAACCGTTTACATGCCGTGATCGAATGACTGGCCTGTATCGATTGATCCCGTGGTGTTTTGTGCCTGGGCCTTCCAAGAACACAGACTAATGGAGATCCTATGAGCAGCGCCGACATCATCACGTTGCCCAAGCTTCTGTCCAAGGTTCCCGAGGTGGTCAGCAATCTGCCAGGCCTGATCAAGGGCTCGCGGATGGCCAAGATCACTGACACGACCAAGCCTTTGGGGCTGGGCATGGCCATCGAGCGAGCCACCGGCATGAACCCCAACGGCGCCGCCCTGATCTACGAAGACACCGAGCTTACCTATAAGCAGTTCAATGCCTGGGCTAACCGATTGGCAGATTACCTGGCCTCCATCGGTCTGAAAAAAGGCGACACTATCGCCGTCAACATCGAAAACCGCCCGGAACTGCTAGTCACCGTAGCCGCCTGTGCCAAAATGGGCGTTTGCGCTGCGCTGATCAATACCTCCCAGCGTGGCAAAGTACTGGTCCATTCTTTCAATCTGGTGAAACCCAAGGCCGCCATTATTGGTGAGGAGCTGGTAGAAGCCGTGGAAGAGATTCGCGGCGACCTGGATCTTAAGGATAATTTCTTTTTCTTCGCCGACCAGGACACCCTGGAAAACCCGGGTGACGCTCCCGCCGGCTACAAGAACCTGGCCAGCGAAATCAAGGACTGCTCCAGCGAGAACCCGGCTTCCAGCAAGCAGACTTTCCTCCGTGATCCGCTGTTCTACATTTATACGTCCGGTACCACGGGCCTGCCCAAAGCCGTGGTGTTCAACCACGGTCGGTGGGAAAAGGCTTACGGTGGGTTTGGCTATTCGGCGGTACGCCTCAATGCTGACGATCGCCTTTACACCACCCTGCCCTTCTACCACGCCACTGGCATGGTCATCTGCTGGGCATCAGTGCTGGCCCCTGCAGGCACCCTGGTACTGGCGCGCAAGTTCTCCGCCAGCGGCTTCTGGGAAGATATCCGCCGTCACGGCTGTACTGCGTTTGGTTATGTAGGCGAATTGTGTCGCTATCTGCACGAGCAACCGGAAAAGCCCAATGACCAGGACAATAAGGTTCACACCATTGTTGGCAACGGCCTGCGCCCGAGCATCTGGAAAGAGTTCAAGGATCGTTTCGGCATTGACCGCGTGGTAGAGCTGTATGCCTCCTCAGAAGGCAATGTAGCTTTTACCAATGTATTCAACTTCGACAACACCGTGGGTTTCTCTCCTGTCAGCTATGCCATCGTCAAATACGACAAGGAACGGGACGAGCCGGTACGCGACAGCAGCGGTAACATGATCAAGGTGGGTAAGGGCGAATCCGGCCTGATGCTCGGCGAGATCACCGACAAGACCCCATTTGACGGCTACACCGACCCGGAGAAGACCGAAAAATCCATCTTCCGTGACGTTTTCAAGAAGGGCGACGCCTGGTTCAACACCGGCGACATGATGCGCGATATCGGCTTCCGCCATGCGCAGTTCGTGGATCGTCTGGGCGATACCTTCCGCTGGAAAGGCGAAAACGTGTCCACCACCGAAGTGGAACAGATTTTGGATGGTTTTGATGGCATTCAGGAGTCCGTGGTTTACGGGGTGGAAATCCCCAACACCAATGGCCGGGCCGGCATGGCACAGGTTCGCCTGACCTGCCACCACAGCGAGTTCGACTTCCAGGGGCTGTGTGCCTACCTGAAGCGTGAGCTGCCTCCCTACGCCATTCCCGTGTTCCTGCGCATCAACGAGCAGGCCATGGAAACCACCGGTACCTTCAAGCACCAGAAAAACAAGCTGAAAGAGCAAAAGTACGATCTGAGTCAGCAGGACAATGCGGTTTATGCATTGCTCCCCAAGGCTGACTGCTATCAGCAGCTGGACAAGGCAACCCAGGAAAGCATCGACAACGGCGAACACCGTTTCTGATCCTTCCCGCTTGTCCTGACAAAAAGGGTGCCCTCGGGCACCCTTTTTTTGGTTCATCGCGGATGAGTGGAAACGGAAGCGAGCCACTCCCGGGTAAGGAGCCAAGTAGCTTGCTTGCCCCTGCGCCCCTTCCGGATACCGAACCCGAACCCCAGATCTGAATCACCGCCGCCATGGATTGCGTAGGGTGCACTGAGCCTAAGGCGAACTGCACCAATCAGGCGCTTGATGGTGCAGTTCGCCTCAGGCTCACGCAGCCCCGGGAGAGTAATTTGCCTTCGGTAACGACAAATCAGACGTCTCGCGCAGGACGAACACCTCCCCATAACCCGCCGCCTTGGGCAGTGTCCTTTGCCAACGCTTGGCAAAGGAAATTCTTCCACACCCCAACAACTATCCCCATGGTCTGTGGACAACTCTGTGCAGGACCTCAGGAAAACACTCTACAGCCCCCGTATAGGATACCTTTCAGCTGTTTGCATGATTTTCCACCAGGACAGGGATTGACACTTTCCACAACTTGCAGAGCGCATCAGCACATTTAGCGGGGGGTTACTCACAAAACCTGTGGATAGAATTGTGGAAAAGCTGAGAAGAACCGTCTGTAACCCCCGGCAAAAGGCCTTTCCCTCTCAATGATGGATAATTACACAGACAGCAAACCTTATTATTCTCAGCAACTTAGCGGTGCTTTTTTGGCCACGCCAGATGACAACCGGATGACAGCCAATCGCATGAGCTCAATAGCAGCCTTGTGCAAAAACGCCACTTCCTTGTCATATACAGGCCGTTCAGGTAACCGATCTCTACCACGCATCGGTACAATCATACCCTCTAAATTCTTTTCCACAGAAGCTGTGGATAACCCTGTGCATAGCCGGTACACAACCGCTCTATCTCACCGGTTTTTCACGGCTATTGACGACATGCCTATTTTTTGACCAATCAATAAATTCATTATATTTCAATTGGTTGCGCTGTTTATTATGGACCATTCACGGGTTTGTCATATTTTATTGCAGAAAAAGCCCATTGACAGAAACCTGTGAACAAAATTGGGGCATGAAGACGTTACCAAGGGTGACAGCGTGGCACAGTCGTTCCGAGTAATCTGGCCATACCCTCTGTGAGGGGCTTATTTCGAACATAAAAAAAACGGGTACCAAGGGGGTACCCGTCAAAAGACACCACTAAGGGGTTAGCGGTGTGCGCTACAACACTGTTTGGACGCCTCAGCTCTTCTTGCGGCTGCGGCGTTTTGGAGTCTCGGATTCAGAGGAAGTATGTACATCTTCCTCGGCTTTACTCAGAGCACTGGTAAGCTCATGAACCCGTTTCTCCAGCTCTTCGACTTCCCGCTTGTTGGGGAGCCCCAACCGGGACAGCGCCTTGTTCAGGCGATCGTCGAAGGCCTTCTCCATCTTGTCCATGGTCTCGCCGGTATGATGGCGAACCCGTTCCTTGATCTCTTCCACCCGGGACTCGGTTTTGTCCTTGGTGTGACGTTCCACTTCTCGGCCAGCTTCGACCAGGGCATCAAAAAAGCCACTACCCTCTTCCTCGGCCCGTGCGAACGCTCCCAGACCGGCAAGCCAGATCTGGTGGGTATACTTGCGAATGTCTCGTGAAGCCCCGCTAAGGGCCTTCAGCGGGCTAGGATTCCGCTCTTCTTTTTCATTCTGCTTATCGTCGGACATGATCCAGACTCCGAAGGTAATTCCACGAGCAGATGCAGCGCAGCAACAAGCAACGGCATCGACGCGATGGGGTAAATTATAGGGGGGTAGCAGAGCAGGCTTGCACGAGTTTGTCTGACAATTGCTCAATGATCGTTTATGTGATCAATTTCTCATCAGATCAGGCTATTGCCCATCCAGATCATCATTATCATCCGGCCGCCGATTGCCAATCAGGCCCATGCCCCGAGCCAGATCCCGGGCGCTGTTGCGGATCACTTCCCGAGAGCGGCCGGTAAGCAAATCGACAATCCGCTTCCTCAGGCGCTCTTCCAGCTGATTGGCGCCCTCTTCAAGACGGCGATCCACCTTGCGTTCAATTTTGGGCCCCAGATAAAAATGACCAATTAACCCCATCAGGGTCAGGGTCAGCAGAGAAGACGCTCCCGCCGCTGCAAACAGCAGCCACCCCAGAGTGGCTATATCTATCTGCAGCGTTTCCATCAGGCCGCTCCGAACATGAACAGCAGTTGCCCGACCCCGGCCATGGCCCCCAGGAAGCCGCCTACCACGATCAGAATCCACTCATCTTCCTGGAAGGCCGGTCGCAGCAAGTCCTGGAATTCTTCCGAGCTGAGCGCCTGCATCCTTTCAGCCATGAGCTTCTCGACAATCAGGCCCCGCTCTTTGTTGAAGCCCTGATCTTCAAAAGGCTCCACGGCAAGATCGACAGCTTTGTCTTCCACCGCCTTCTTGAGATCCGCATAACCCTCCGGGCCCACCGTCAACTGGGCAGCCGTACGCACCACGCCACCATTGAGCAGTGGTTTGAGATGGCGTTTGATCAGGGCCTTGGTGCGATCTCCACGGGGACCGTTAACCACCTGGTACATGATGTTGCGCAAGGTGATCACCTCATCCGTAGCAAGGCGAGCAAAGGATTCAGCCACATCCTTCTGCCGCTTCAGGAACAGTCCCTGAATGCGGAAAGGGCCGATTTTAACGGGATTGAGCGGTCGAAAAATCAGGTTCAGAGCCAGCCAGTTGGTGGCAATACCGACGATAAAGCCAAAGAACGGTAACACCCAGTTTTCAGGCACAAAGATGAATACCGGCACCTGGATCAGGCCGAACAGGAAACCGAAGTAGAAACCGGAATTGGTAATGAAACGAAATTCAGGATCACCCACTTCCTGGAACATCTGCACCATGAGCGCCTTGTCTTCGCTCATCTGGGTGATGACCATGTGCTTCATGTCCACCAAGCTGTCCAGATTGCGGCTGATGTCATCAACCACATTGTCCATGACCGCTGGAATTGCCCGGCGTGCGCGGGCGTAGACACGCTTGCGCACCAACAGAGGCAAATTCTCCCAGAGCACGGCATTGCGCTCGGTCATCACCTCATCGGTGTACTCTTCAATACGTAGCTGGATGGTGCGGGTGAGGTGGGCGGATATCTTTTCCGGCTCCATCTCGCGAAAAAACTCGTCCAGACTGCCCAGTTTGGAAAGGGCCTTGTCCACGACTATACCTGCCATCTTCTCGACCTTGGAGGGAATGATCCCCTGCCAGCCGAAGATTGGCCGAATACCAATGAATTCCAGTGGATAGAACGTCATTTTGACGGCCATCCAGTTGGTGATCCACCCTACGGCACCGGCGATGAAAGGTATACTGACGTACTTCCAGAAGTCCGGGTACGAAAGCAATGATTCCAGCATTGAAAAACAACTCCCCTCCAAGGGCTTGTGCACTGTAACGCGACAGTACCAAGACAAACATATCCCGCTTTCGCCAATCCCGGTCTAAAAAGCCAATGTCGTTTTAAGGCAGCAACCTATCATGGGAGGTGCCCTTTATTATAAAAGTCCCTAGTATAGGTAGCTGGCACTCTAAATATAAGCAAGATAACGTAATTTTTGGCAACAAATCGGGACCCTAAGCGACAACGAGATCCCATTTCAGGACAGGATTTTCCCTCACTTATGCCTCAGACCGGTAGTTTCCCCCAGCTGATTGTGCTTGGTGGTTTGGAGAGCGCACTCAATCAGGCGCTCACCGGCAACCAGCCCGGCCGCGACAGATTAGCCGCCCTGCACGGCACTGTCGTGCGGATTCGTACTGAGCGCCCGCTCTGGGTGCTCTATGTGCTGATCTATGAAGATGGCGTGGAACTGCTAACCGACTACGAAGGCAACGTGGATATCCGTGTCCGGGGTCCTCTGGGAGCCATGGTCCACTGGTTGTTTGCCAGCGAGCCACTGACCGATCACGAATCCCTGCGCGTCACCGGCAGCGACAGGCAAATTGCCCAACTAGCCAACCTGATCGAGAATTTCAGCCTGTGGCCACTGGTTCGCAACTGGCTCGACGACCATGTCCGGCTCAAGGAGCTGCTCGACCTGCTGCGCCGTGAAGACCCGGTTTGGCTGGAGAAGCTGGCCACCCTGCCTCAGCAGGTCGGAGAACTGGCAGAACAGGTAGCTCGTCAGCAATTGATTCAGGAAGACATCCTCGAGGAACTGCGTCACCTGCGCGGAGAATTGCGACGAGCCCGCAAGCTGGACCAGTTCTTCACCCTCACCGGCACCCTGCTGATTCTGCTGTCGCTACTCAAGGCGTCCTCCCTGTGGGAAACCACCTTGCATGCATTGCAGCAGGATGTGTTGTCCCTGGCCATGCTCAGCCTTGGCATTGCCTTCCTGCTGGCTCGACTACTCCCCGCCAGGGGCAGGCTGTAGCCGCCGAGCGATAAGCTGCGACGCAGGTTAGGCCAAAACGACCAGCCAGCAAGTTTCGAGCGCGCCAGCAACGCTCCCCGCAGGAGCTATGCTTGCCCCCCCCCAGGGGATCTGCGACATGCGAACCGAGCGCAGCGAGGAGACAAAGGCCAAGGCCTATCGTTCTTTCTGAAACCTGTGGAGCGCTGAGATTCCTGATCGCCCTGCGGGCGATATCCTTGCTGCGCAAGGTTCGCGGTTCAAGCGCCGCTCCTACAGCAGCTTCGTAGATATCTCGGAACTTGCCCTATGCAATCAGACTAGCTCGTATTATCGATTCTTCTTCGGCGCGCCAAAAATTTGCCCCAGGCGTTCGCCGACCAGCTCCGCGCTGGAGCGGGCCAGGCTGCGACTGGCCCCTTCCAGCACATCCCGGGTGTCCAAATTGCGGACGCCATCCACCAGGCCGCGGCGCACCCCCTCTTCCACCCGCGAAGACAGCACCTGAGCAGCGTTTTCCACCTGCTCATCCAGCTCTTTCTGCATGCTGTCACGCAACCGCGGCTGAAAGTAGAAATGCCCCCACAGCGCTACCACTGCCAGTGTCATTGCCGAGCTCAACACCGCCGTGGCGATTACCCAGATTATCGACATGCCCTCACTCCTTTTCTCTATCCGCTCTAATTGGCTGATAAACAACCGGTTTTGGTAACAGAGCAAGACAATGTTGTTAAATAAAGTATGCGCGCAATGCCTGCCCAAAGGGAATTCATTAGAGTGAAAACCAAGGGAAAGGATGCCCACTGTTAAGAGCCTGTACACGCTCCCACGAAAGGAACGTCATCTTAATGTGTGGCCCCGAGGTACCCAATGACTGCCGTGACAACCAGCAGCCGCGAAAGCAGCCATAGCCAGCAGATGATTCACCAGGCGATGTCTCTCTGTCGGCGACATCAGCAGCCCCTCAGCATCCTCGCTATCCGATTTCAGGAGCTGGCATCCATCAAGGCGGATATCGGCGCCGAGCGAATTCAGCGCTTGCTTGCGAAGGTCCTGCACCAAATGCATACCACTAAACGTTGTGAGGACGGGCTGGTGAGCAGTCAGTCAGGGCAATCCCTGTTCGTGGTCTTGCCGGCCACCGCCGTGGACGGTGCCGTGGCAATGGCGCAGCGACTACAACAATGGTTCAGTAGCCAGGAATTCGAGCTGGATGAGTTCTGTATTTCCCTGCCAACACGCATCAGCGTTCACTGTGCCAGCCAGGAGGAAGAGGAAGGTGTGGTGCAATTGCTTAATCGGGCATTCAATACCCTGGAAAAGACGTCGGACACAGATCACATTGCATTGAGTGAGTCAGCAGGCAAACAACTGGACGCCCTGCAATCCGCACCGGAGGCAACTGACCAACTGTCCAGGCAACTGCTTGAGCTGGCCAATGGCGCCGACCAGGCCTCGCTCATGAAAGTGCTGTCTCCTGCCCTATCCGTTCTGGATGAAGGTCTGAGACTACAGCTGGTAGATCAGTTACTGGAGGCTTCCACCCAAGCGAAGGCGATATAAGCAAAGGAGGCAATGGTTCCGCTGCGTTCAGCGCCCCCCTGCAAAGACCGCCACCTGCCCCAGTCATTCCTCAAAGAGTGCTCCTACGAGCCTCCCCCACCTCAGGGTTTGCGGGCAATGAACACAGCCCGGCGCGGCGCGGGATACCCTTCCCGGGTCAGAGCTGGGTCGTCCGCGTCCAGAAAATCCGGTAACGACTGGAACCGCATCCAGTCAGTGGCCCGCTGCTCCTCAACGGTAGTATTGCTCTCATCCACACAGCGGATATCCACAAAACCACAGCGTTGTAGCCAGCGTTCGAGCATGGCCACGGAAGGCAGGAAAAACACATTACGCATCGCCGCGTAACGGTCCTCGGGCATCAGCACGGTCTGTGCATCGCCTTCCACCACCAGGGTCTCCAGTACCAGCTCCCCCCCTTCGCTCAACACTGCTTTCAGTTCCAGCAAGTGGTCCAGCGGGGAACGGCGATGGTAGAGCACGCCCATGGAAAACACCGTATCGAAATTCTCCGTCTGCGTCGGCAGCTCTTCCATACGCAACGGCAGAAACCAGACCGGAGAGGAAGGCGCAAAGCGGCGCACCGCCAGGTACTGCACCAGAAACAGGATGGTCGGGTCGATTCCCACCACCTGCTCTGCTCCGGCCGCCGCCATTCGCCAGCAGTGGTAGCCGCTGCCACAGCCCACATCCAGCACCCGCCGTCCGGTCAGGGGTGACAAATGCGGCGCCACCCGCTGCCACTTCCAGTCAGAATGCCACTCGGTGTCGATCTGCACACCGAAGAAATCAAAGGGCCCCTTGCGCCAGGGAATCAGCCCCTCCAGAGCTGCCTTCACGTCCCCCGGATCAACGTCACCGGGCTTGCCGATGCGCAGGGCATCCGCCGCAAAATCACAGCCCGCCGGCCCCTCAGGCAGCGCGTTCAGCGCCGCCAGCCAACGGGGCAAATCACCATGGGGTTTGTCCAGCAGGCGCTCCCGACACAGGCCCATCAGCGTGTCCCGCTGGGGCTGGGCATAGAGTTCCCGAAGCGCGGTGTCGCACTGCTGCAGATAATCTTTCAGCATCAACGCACCGCCAGCAGAGAGATAAAATTGAAGCAGCGGAACCACACATGGATCTCCCGGTAACCGGCCTGACGCAGGCGTGCTTCGTGATCAGCCAGGGTTTCGGGTATCAGCACGTTCTCCAGCGCGGTGCGCTTCTGGCTGATCTCCAGATCTGAATAGCCATTGTTACGCTTGAAGGCATGGTGCAACTCGGTCTGCAGGGCGTTCTCCGCATCGTCCGCAAAGCGGATCTTCTCCGACAGCACCAGAATCCCGCCAGGCAAGGTGGCGTCGGCAAGACGTTGAATCAGGGCGTCGCGCTTGTCCGGGGCGATGAACTGCAAGGTGAAATTGAGCACCGCCATGGAACACGGTTCGAAATCCATGCTGGCTACATCTCCCTCCAGCAGACTGACCCGTTCGCTTTGCCCGGTTTCCGCAATCAGTGTGCCGGCCTGACGAATCATGGCCGCAGAATTATCCACGGCGATCAGCCGGTTGCCCTGATCTGCGGTCAATGTTGCCATGGCCGTGGTCGCGGCCCCCAGGGAGCAGCCCAGATCATAGAGACAGGTATCCGGCTGGGCGTAACGGGCGGCAAGAACCCCGATCATATCAATGATGGTGGGATAGCCGGGCACCGAACGGCGAATCATGTCCGGGAAGACACGCACCACGGTGTCATCGAACGAAAAACGGGTCACCTGCTGGTGCGCTGTGGCGTAAATACGGTCCTGCTGATCAGACATAGGGGTTCCGGTATCACAATGCGGGGCGAATTATAGCGGGTGATACCGGTAGGTAGGAATGCCTGACGCTAATCAGCGAAAGGCATGGCGTTCACGTCATCCGTTTCTCTTGTCCGACGCCGAACATTCAGCGTTTCGCTTAGTTCAGGCTGACCCGCAGGTTGGGGTTGAAGTCTTCGTCAGACAAGTCGCTCAGATAACTTTGCACAAAATCCTGCACGTCGCTGTCACCCTGCTCGCCAAGGCGCTGAAGGGCCTCTTTCAGGGGCAAGGTCTGCCCATGGAGCGCTACCCGGGAGGCGGTCAGATTCAGGCCCAGGTCAATCACTGCGTATTCCAGGTTCTCTGCCTGGCGGGCCAGCACCATCTTTTCCAGCACGCTGCTGCCATCCTGGCAGGATAAAGAGAGCACTTGCTCACCAGAGGTCAGCGCCAGCTCATCGCTTTCAATCAGATCATCGACCAAGGCGCCGAAAGCGCTCTCCTGGCTCGCCGCCAGACACAGCCGCTCGCTCATGCCGCTACTGATTTGTGCATGGGCCGGCAGGGCCAACACAGCAAACAGGACAAAAGACAAATAACGCATGTAGGAACCCTCTATCCCAAAACCCGAAAGACACAATCGTCGGAGCGGATTATACGAATTAAACACTACATAAGTTAACCACTCTCACACATAAAGATGGCAAAAAAGTGACGAAATGCAATGTTCCGGCTTCATACGGCAGTCATTAATCCTTCCTAGAGTCCCTAATCGAAACAGGCCTAAATATTGCTTAGGCTTCCATACAAGACCATTCACTCCACGGGAGACACCGGTATGCCCACTTTTCGCAAGCATGACTCCGCCAATGTCCTGACCTGCGGAGCACTGCTCCTGATATTCTGTGGGGCGATGCTGGCTTTACAGGATGTGCAGTGGCTGCTGGTGAGCATGGCCAGTTTTCATGCCGGGGTGGTTTTGACAGCCGTAGCCCTGTGCTTGCATGGATGGCGGCGTCATCGGGCCTGGCGCCTGGAGTTCCTCATACTGGTGATACTGGGATTACTGGTGACACTGGCACCCTTGATGCCACTCCCCTTTCAGGATTTTCTCGAATACCTCACGCCTTGATCTCCAGATAGCGGGAAATGGCATCGCGCATAGCGGTCAGAGAAAGCGGTTTGATCAACTGGCCGTTCATCCCTGATCGCTGTACCCGACCTCCCAGCTCGGATACAGCATGGGCGCTCAGGGCCAGGATCTGACAAGGGGGCCAGTGTTCGCGTTCTTCACAATCGCGCATACGCCCGGCACTGGTGAAGCCGTCCATCACCGGCATGTCCAGGTCCATCAGTACCAGATCATAAGCACCAGCGGCTTCCTGGAACTTGTCCAGCGCACGGGCGCCATCCTCGGCAATATGAATCAGGCTGATACCCAGCCGCTCCAGATAGCCCTTTGTCACCATCTGGTTCACCGGGTTGTCCTCCACCACCAGCACCCGCAGTGCGGCAACGGCTTCTTCCCCTTCCACCTGTGAAATAATCGGAATACTACTGGGCATCTGCCGACCCAGTAACTGTTTGAGTTCATTGACCGTGAGCACCGAACGTCGGAGCAATTGCACCTGTGGGGGCAGCCAGTCCGGAGCCTGAGAGCGCATCCCGGTAAGCAGCAGAATCTGCAGTGGCACCTGACTGAGACGCACCAGCTGCAGGGTTTCCTCCAACAGATCCCGGTCAGGCATACCGTTGATCAACAGAACCCGTGCCCCTTCCAGCGACCCCAGCGCCGCCAGTTGCGAGCTGTTACTGACCCGCTGCACCGCCTGAAACCGCCGGTCCGCCAGCATCCAGTCAGCCAGGTTACCCTGCACATCCCACAACCAGGCCGGTGGCGCCTCCTGCTCCATCGTCGGCACGTCCCCTTTATCCGCCGCCATCTGAACGCTGAAACTGAAACGGGCCCCCTTACCGGGAGCACTTTCCACATGAATGTCTCCGCCCATCAGCGCCACCAGTTCGCGGCTGATGGACAATCCCAACCCAGTGCCACCAAAGCGTTTCGCCGTATCCGCAGAGGCCTGGGCAAAATTCTGAAACAGCCGGGCCTGCTCTTCCTGACTGAGGCCAATGCCGGTATCGGTCACTGCAAAGCTGAACAAGGGTTGTTCCTGGCTCACCTGGCGATAGGCCAGAGACAATACCACTCTGCCGTTACGGGTAAATTTGACGGCATTGCCCAGCAGGTTGATCAACACCTGACGCAGCCGGGTCGGATCACCCACCACCCGGGAAGGGGTGCTGCTGTCGATATCGAGCAACACCAGGGAGCCGTTATCACTGGCGGGCAGATTGAACATCTGGGCGCACTCGGCCATCAGCAAAGGCAGGTCAAACTCTTCTTCCACCAGCTGCAATTTGCCGGCCTCTATCTTGGCGAAATCGAGCACATCGTTGATCAGCGCGGTGAGGGTGCGCCCGGCACTGTCGATCAGACTGATATATTCCTGCTGCCGGGGCGTGGGGTCGGTTTCACGTAACAACTCTGCAAGGCCGATCACCCCATTGAGGGGAGTCCGAATTTCGTGGCTCCTGCGGGCAAGGAACTGCCCCTTGGCCAGACTTTCCGCACGAGCACTGATGGCCCGGGAATTGGAGCGGTAAACCAGCAGAGCCAACCCCAACACCAGGGCATACAGCAACAGCACCGCCAGCATCAGAAAAATGCTGCTTCGCAATTTCTCCTGACGAGTGTGCTCTACCAGCTGTACTGACAGCTCTACCAGACTGTCAGACAAGCCATCCAGGGACTGCATGGCGTGGCGGCTGCGATCGTAGGCCTGTTCCCAGCTTACCTGGACCCGGGGCGCCAGAATCAGCTCTTGTTCAGACCACAATAGAAACCGTTGCAGTTCGTCCTTCACAAGTCGCCACTGCTGATGCAGCTCCATGACGCCAGTCCTGGCGGACAGCGCCTTGATCTCGCTGTCGATAATCGAAAGCTGCTGCTGCAGTCGCTGCCAGGCATTTTCCAGACGACGGGCGTCGTTATCCCCCAGGTATCCACCGCGCTGGCTGACATAAAGCGCCAGGGCACGAATCAACCCGATGTCATTCTGCGCCTGACGAAACGAGCCCAGCGTCAGGGACAACACTTCATTGGGCTCCAACCCCTCCCCCACTGACATATCCGAAGCGATCAGTACTGAGGAAAGGGCATTGCCCAGACGCTGGGCAATGCGATTGACATTATCGTAGGGGCCCGCCACGTCTTCCAGGGGAATCCCGGTTTTCACCGTCAGGCCAGACCAGGTTTCGCTGAGCAGGCCTGCCTGATCATTCAGGCCGGGTATATCCCGTTCACGCACCTGCTGCAGAAAGGCCTGTAGGCGGCTGTCCGCTCTCGCCGCGCTCAGTTCGAAGCGTGACACGATCTCCTGATGCTGGGTATGGATCATCACCGGAGCCAGGTCACGCATGTCGTCAAGGGGCGAAAAGGCAGCCAGGCCACTTCCGAACAGCCTGAGATCGCCTTGCATAGTCTTGTAACCCGACAGCAGATCCAGGCGGTGTTGAACCATCAGGAAAGACGCAATCGCAAAGGGGACGGTGATAATGGCAAACAGCAATGCCATTGCAACGCCAGTGCGCATACCGTTATGTGATGGTTTTTCCATCCGTCTTTCCCTGTAAAGGGTATCCTCATCGGGTATCTTGTATTGTGCCACCAGAAAATCGCCGCCACATCAGGGAAACCCGGAACACCTTGCCCCATGATGACAAAAATGAATGTAAAAGTTTGCTATCTGTTGCCGCTTATCCTCCTGCTGGGCCTGGTTTCCTGCGGCACACAGCCCGACCTTGAGCAGCCACCTACTGCCTTGAAGCTGCCAACACTCAGCACCGAATCCAGCGAAGAGCAACGCAGGCAGGTGACACCAACCGCCCAGGCCGTGGACCTGTCGCACTTTCAGGTTCCCCAGCACCTGGCCGGTCTGAAACTGGACGGGGAAATCAGAACCCAACGGGGCCGCACGCTGCATTATCGAAGCGAAGATAAAAAAGAGCAGTTATCGCTGACCCTTAGCGGGCTACCGACGGGCTGGGATAACATGCCGTCAGAGCGTGCTGTCGCCAGTCACTACAGCGAGGCACGACAAAGACGGGTGAACGAAGCCCTGCAAGACAGCGCCAATGCCCTGACGATCCTCAGCGAAACCTTGCTGGATCTGGAAGGCCAGCCCTCCGCCCAGGCACAAATGCGCTGGGTTGAAAGGGGAAGGCCAATCCAGAACCAGTCCCTACTGGTAACCCTGATCGATGGTTTTTACATCCGCATCAACAATGCCAGCTACCAGCAAAGTTCCCGGTGGCTGCTGCAGCAGGGCAAACGGGCGCTGGCCGAGTTCAAAGCAGCGCAAAAGGCAGTTGACAGTTGATAGTGGACAGTTGACAGCTTCGCGGGCCGTGTCAGTGTATCGCCGAAACGCCAGAGGCCGCGTTCGTAGCTATGGCGTAACCTTTTGCGTTTCAGAGCCTGACGAGCCATTCCGCAACGCTGTAATTGTCCTCTTCCTTTAACTACCACAAACGCATTCGCCAGCGCTTATATCTATGCATTTTCGGGTCTTATCACCATCGCGTTGAACGTCGCCAGCGAAACACCGGATAGCACAGCGGCTCCGGATCGGGTTTCGCTGCCAACTATCAACTGTCAACTACCTTTAGTGCCATCTGTTAATGGTGATTTCCGCAAGGTATCCTGCCATCCCTTCAGGCGCCAACGGCAGATCCGTCTCAGGTCGTGATGACAATCCCAACCTTCTCCCCCATCCAGCCGGCCACTGTTGACTGGCAAGAAACCACCCCGGTGGCGGTGGACTTTGACGACCCATATTTCTCCCGTCAGGACGGCATGGCAGAGAGTGATCATGTGTTTCTGCAGGGCAACCGGCTGCCGGAGCGCTTCCGGGCAATGGCCGCCGGCGGTATTTTCGTTATCGGTGAAACCGGCTTCGGTACCGGCCTGAATTGCCTGCTTGCCGCCCGGGATTTTCTGGAACACGCCCCGGACAGCGCCCGGCTACACCTGGTCTCCGTGGAAAAACACCCGCTACGCAAGGCAGATCTGGCCAGAGCCCTGGCCCACTGGCCTGCCCTGTGCTCGCTGGCGGAGAGGTTGCTGGCAGAGTATCCGGCACCAGCACCGGGCTTTCACCGTCTCCAGCTGCACCCGCGTGTGCAGCTGACGCTGCTCCATGGCGATGCCCTGGCTTTGTGGCCACAGTTCCACCACCCGGTGGATGCCTGGTTCCTGGATGGCTTTGCCCCGGCCCGAAACCCGGACATGTGGCAACCGGAACTTTTCGCCCAGCTGGCCAGACTGAGCCGCCCCGGCACCACCCTGGCCACCTTTACGGCCGCCGGTGTTGTCCGCCGTAGACTGGCCGAGGTCGGCTTTGCCATGCACAAGCGTGATGGTTTCGGCCACAAACGGCATATGCTGGTTGGCAAGATCGAAGGCCAGGAGGCCCACTCCGTATCGGCAACGGGCCACATCCTGGTGGTCGGTGCTGGCCTCGCCGGGGCCACCACCGCCCGAGCCCTGGCCGAGCGGGGCTGCCAGGTAACGGTGCTCGACCCGGATGGCATCGCCAACCATGCGTCCGGCAACCTGGCCGGGGTGGTCTACAGCACCCCCAGTGCCCACCTCACCCCGCAGAATCGCTTCTACCAGCAAAGCTACGGCCACGCCCTGCGCTGGTTACAACGACACAGATATCCAGCACACCCGGAAGACGGCAACCTGAACGGGGTGATCCAGCACTACGTGGATGAGCGCCAGCAAGACAAGCTGGAGCAGGCCATGACAACCGGGGCCTGGCCAAAGGAGCTGCTTCAGCCCCACGGCGATAATGCCGTGCAACTGCTCGGCGGTGGCTATCTGAGGCCGGCCCGCTGGTGCCAGCATCTGCTCAACCACCCTGCCATCAGCCAGGTGTCAGCCCGGGTGGTATCCCTGCAAGAAGGCGCTCCGGCCCGGGTAACCCTGGAGAACGGGGAAACACTCAGCGCCGATGCCGTGGTCCTGTGTACCGCCGGCCAAAGCCAGTCCCTGCCCGGCCTGGGCTGGCTACCACTCAAACACATTCGCGGCCAGGTGAGCTACTGTCAGGCCACCGATGCATCCCGACGCTGGCAACAGGCCCAATGCCATGGTGGTTACCTGACCCCGGTCCTGAAGGAGCTGCACTGTGTCGGCGCCACCTTCAAGCTCCACGAAGATCACACCCATGCCACCGACAGCGACGATGAGGAAAACCTGGCCCAGCTGAGGCATCACCTCCCCGCCCTTTGGCAAGAGCTGGGAGGCGAGCACATCCAGATCGTTGACCGGCGTGTCGCATTCCGTTGTCAGAGCATCGATTTCCTGCCCCTGTGCGGCCCGTTGCCCGTGGCCACGGACAATCCCCACCGCCCGGCACAAGGGCTCTACCTGAATGTGGCCCACGGCAGCCGCGGCATTACCGGCACCCCCTTGTGTGCGGAGCTGATCGCCGAGATGATCTGTGGCCAGCCGCTGCCGATGGACCAGGAAATGATTGACGCCCTGGCCCCGGCCCGGTTTATCCTCCGCAAACGCAAAAAACAACCCGAGTGGATGCCATGACCCTAGTCAGCTTGCCGATTACCGCCCTTTACGCCGCCCTCAGCGGCTTCCTGATCATCGCCCTGGCCGCCAACGTGGTGCGCCTTCGCCTGGGCAAGAAAGTCTCTCTGGGAGATGGCGGCCACAAGGACGTAAGCCGCGCCATCCGCGCCCACGGCAACACCATTGAATACCTGCCCCTGGCGCTGATCCTGATAGCCCTGCTGGAAATCAACGGCGGCGGCAGCACGGCTCTGCACATCTACGGCACCCTGCTGGTAGGCGGTCGTATTCTCTACAGCTACGGCATGCTGATCCCCCGCAGCAGCGCCAACCTGGCCCGCCAGCTGGGCGTAGTCACCTCCTGGCTGGTAATCCTGGGTGCCGGGATTCAGCTTCTGGTGATTTAAAGACCTTTCCCGTAGGAGCGGCGCTTGAGCCGCGAAGGCGTTGGGGTAAGATTCCCAAGGCTTTCGCGGCTCAAGCGCCGCTCCTACGGAATCAACGCCTCTGCCTCAACGGAGCCTTATGCCCATCATAGTCCCCTGGAAAGACCTGCCCGCAGACACCCTCACCAACCTGATCGAAGAGTTCGTCACCCGAGACGGCACCGATTACGGCGACCAGGAGATCCCCACTGCCACCAAGGTGGAACAGGTCCGCAATCAGCTAAAGAAACAGGAAGCGTTTGTGGTATTCGATGAGATAACGGAGAGCGTGTCGGTGATGGGGAAGGAACAAACAAGAGACGTAATTGATAATTGAGAATGGATAATTGATAACTGCGCGATGCAGGCTAGCGAGTAACTGAAAGGCAAGAGGCCGCGCTCAAGTGATGAGCGCGGCCTCTTGCCTTTCAGTTTAAACCCCACGTTTTCCGCGACGTTATCAATTATCCATTCTCAATTATCAACTGCCCTCAAGCAATCGCCCCTTCCCGCGCCCACTCACAGCGCACTCTCAGGGGCGCCTCGGAAGGTTCGTGGCACACCTCCGCGCTGTCCCAGACGAAGGTATGGAAGCCGGACAGCTCGGTTTCCAGGTGTACCACCGCATTCACCCAGTACATGTTCTTGAGCAGGGATTCGAACTTGGCGATCCAGTGCTCCCATTCGTACTCCACCGCCCGGTAGGACATGCCAAAGTGGATCACCTGGGTCTGGAAGGTGCCGCCCATCAGGTCATCACCGGGCACAGAGAACATTTCCCGGCACAGGAATGGCCATTCATCGGCCTGAGGAAGTTGCCGGACAGCCCTACGGTTATGAAAACAGTGCGCCTTGCGCTCCTGGATGGAGCCAAACGGCAGATGTTTGATACACCCGTAAACGATGGATTCGTTATCCAAGCTGCCCCCTACTGCATGATTGCTAGCGGCACTTTAGCAAAACCCCGCCATTTTGTGCGCAACAGGACACCAAAACCTGCACCAGGTCCCACGTATACCGTTGGAGCTTTGCTCGCAAAGCGAAGAGGCGAACCTCCGTATACCTGACGGTTTCGCTTTGCGAGCAAAGCTCCAACGGTGGCCACCGCCTGAAATGAAAAACCATGCCACCCCGCAGGAAACGTAGGGTGGATTAGCCGCAGGCGTAATCCACATTTTCCCTACCGCCCACAGCTGTTCATCTGCTGCTGGTAACGATTGGCCGTCGTGGCGGTGCGCTGTGCCGCGCCCTTCATCCATTTATTGTTTTTCCAGGTACCACGGGCATAGCCACCGTGGCCAGCATAATAGTTGAGATACAGGTTGTAGGTGTCGTTGCGGGCGACGCCGTTTTTTCTATGGCTCTGGTAGTGGTACCAGCCCACAAAACGCACCGCGTCCTTGAACTTGTTGCGTTTGGCCCCGTGACGGCCAGTGTCATCCTGGTACCACTGCCAGGTGGAATCCAGGGCCTGGGGGTAACCATAGGCGGAAGACGGTCGTTTCCAGGGGATAAACCCCAGCAGCTTGGTGCGGGGCGGCTTGGCCCGGGCCTGAAACCCGGATTCCTTGTAGATCGTCGCCATCAACACCGGTACCGGCACGCCGTATTCCTTTTCCGTGTTTTTGGCGTACTTGTACCAGTTGTTGAACCAGCCACCCCGCTGGTCAAATACCGCGCAGACATTGTCTGTCTGGGTGGGTGTGCCAGCACAGCCACCCAGAAGCAGTGTCGCCAGCAGCAGGGTCAGGCCAATTTTCATAAAGCTCCCGGATCAATGCCGTGTTGTTCGAATACGGACAGTAGCGCGGCCTCATCACAGACCTCAACCCCCAGGGACTCCGCCTTGGCAAGCTTGGAGCCAGCGGCAGCGCCGGCCACTACCATGGATGTATTCTTCGACACAGAACCGGACACTTTGGCTCCCAACTCCTGCAAGCCCTGTTTTGCCTGGTCACGGGTGAATTGTTCCAGCGTCCCGGTAAGCACCCAGGTCTGCCCTTCCAGGGGGCGACTTTCCGCCTGCGCCGGGGCGCGGTCGAGCAACTCCGCCACCATGGCTTCGGCGTCCTGCAACCGGGCCAGCCAGCCGTTATCCGCCAATGCCTTGGCCAGCTGCGTCATCACACCGGAGCGCACGCCTTTAGGTTCTGCACCGGCCCCTTCCGCGGCCCCCGCATTCAGCTCGGCAACGGTGCGATAATGGTTGCCCAGGGTGTCCAGAGACTTGTCACCGATACCCTCAAGGTTCATGCCCAGCCGCTTGGCGGATTTCAGTAACTGCGCCAATGTCAGGCTGTTCACAAAAGTCGCGGACGGTTCACCACTGGACTGCGGGTTCACCCCGGCGGCCAGCAGCCCATCAATCACCGCCTCGTTATCGGCTTCGGCAAAGAAGGCACCAATGGCCTTGGCCACTTCCATGCCCACATCCGGCACCGCCAGCAGCAATAACAGCGGGGCTCGACGAATCGTGTCCAGGTCGCCAAAACAATCCGCCAGGCTTTTCGCCGTTTCCTCACCAATCTGCAAAATGCCCAGAGCAAACAGGAAACGTCCCAGTGCCACCGACTTGGAGTGTTCCAGCGCGGCGATCAGGTTATCGGCGGACTTTTCCCCCATGCGCTCAAGACCCGCCACCTGCTCCGGCTTCAACCGGTACAGATCGGCCACGGTGGAAATGAGTTCCTGATCCACCAGCGCATCCACCAGCTTGTCGCCCAGGCCATCGATATCCATGGCCCGGCGCGAGGCAAAATGCTTGATCGCCTCACGCTGCTGGGCACCGCAAATCAGGCCACCGGTACAACGGGCCACCACCTGGTCATCACCACGCAGAATCTCACTGCCGCACACCGGGCAGCTCGGCGGCAGGGAAATATCCTGAGCCTCCGCCGGGCGCCGTTCCGGCAACGCCCGCACCACCTTGGGAATCACATCCCCGGCCCGGTACACCACCACGGTATCGCCGATGCGGATATCCAGCCGCTGGATTTCGTCGATGTTGTGCAGGGTGGCGTTACTCACCGTGACCCCGCCCACCTGCACTGGCTCCAGCCGCGCCACCGGGGTCAGGGCACCGGTGCGCCCCACCTGCCAGTCCACGCCGTTGAGTACGGTAAGTTCTTCCTGGGCAGGAAACTTGTGGGCGATGGCCCAGCGCGGCGCCCGGCTGACAAAGCCCAGGTCCCGCTGCCAGTCGAACCGATTGACCTTGTAGACCACCCCATCGATGTCGTAACCGAGGCGGTCACGCTTTTCCAGAATACCGTGGTAAAAATCCAGTAATGCCTCAACCCCTGCACACACACGCACTTCCGGATTGACCCGCAGATTCCAGCTGCGCAGGGCATCGAGCATGTCTGAATGGGTCGCCGGTTCGGGGACGCCTTCCAGTTGCGCCATGGAATAGGCGTAGAACTCCAGCGGCCGGCTGGCAGTGATCCGCGAATCCAGTTGCCGCAGGCTGCCGGCGGCGGCATTGCGGGGGTTGGCGAAAACCTTCTGCCCCGCCTCTTCCTGCCGGGCATTCAGCGCGGCAAAGCCACCATGGGGCATCACCACTTCGCCACGCACTTCCAGCCGGGACGGCAGCGTGTCGCCACGCAGTTTCAGGGGCACCGAACGGATGGTGCGAGCGTTGACGGTAATGTTCTCACCGGTCTGCCCATCACCACGGGTGGCGGCCCGCACCAGCTCCCCGTCCACGTACAACAAGGAAATCGCCAGCCCGTCCAGTTTCGGCTCGGCCACATAATCCACGGTGCCGGACACATCCAGGCGCTCGCGCACCCGCTTGTCAAAGGCACGCAGCTCATCGTCGTCGAAAGCATTATCCAGGCTGAGCATGGGGACTTCGTGCTGCACCTGATCGAACGCTTCCAACGGCACATCGCCCACCCGCTGGGTGGGCGAATCCGGGGAGACCAACGACGGGTGCTCCGCCTCCAGCGCCTGCAATTCCCGGTAAATGCGGTCGTACTCCGCATCCGGCACCGCCGGATCATCGAGCACGTAATAACGATAGGACCAGTCGTTAAGCTGGTCGCGGAGGTGTTGGGTTTTCTGAATGATGTCTTGGGAAGGCTGGCTCACGGGACGGAGATTTCCTGTGTCTTAATCTTCTTTAGGAGGCTGCTTGAGACGCGAACCGGCGCTGTATCGGTGTTGTCTTCTTTAACCGCTTCGCGCCTCATACCCGCAGGGCACAGAGAGCGGCGCTCCTACGGTGCCATGTCAGACGTAGGGTGCACTGAGCCTGAGCGAACTGCACCTTTCCGGCCTTTGCATGGTGCAGTTCGCGTAGGCTCAGTGCACCCTACGCTCCAGCCCCAACGGTGCCGCTTTTCCTCGCAGCTAGCAGCTCGAAGCTAGTCGCTGCTTTTTACGCACTAGGCACTCGCTGGCGACGTTCGAATTCCTGCACCCGCTGGCGTAAATGCTCCATGGTCTGCGGGGTCAGCACGCTGTGCTGTTCGTCTTTCAGGTCACCGTCCAGTTCACTGGCCAAACGGCGGCAGATGGACAGCATCTTGTCCAGCGCACCCAGCGCATCCGTAGCGCCCGGCAGTTTCAGGAAAAAGGTCACCCCGGCAAAGGTCTTTTCTTCCATGGTATCCAGGTCAAAGGTGCCCGGCTCAACCGCATTGGCCATGGAAAACTGCAGCTCATCGCGGCCATCCAGAGTGATATGCCGATGGAAGATGTTCATCTGCCCGTAGCGCAGGCCGGATTCCAGCAGCAATCGCAGCAGATCGTTACCGGCAAAGGGCGCGCCACGATGGGCAATCAGGTGCACCACGATCACTTCCAGCACCGGTTGGGGTTCGCGGTGGCGCTCCGTTTTTCTTTCCTGCGGTCGCTCGACCGGTTTCTTCTCGGCGGGCCGTTGCTCCACTGCCGGTTTCGGCGGCTCGCGGGGCGGTTCCGGTTGTTTCGGCGGTTCCCGGTATGCCCGGGTTTCGTCCACAGACTCGGGCTCCCTGTCGCCGTCGAACAGGTTCTGTTGTTCGGCGGTGGGGATCTCCTCGGTAACGGCTTCGTCCGGCTCCATCATGGTGGGCGGCGCGTCAGCCCGCTCCTGCGAGTCCATTTCCATGGCCCGACGTACCACACGGGCGGTGCCGATCAGCTCCGGGTTGTAATCGCTTTTCTCGGGTTCGTCTTCCTGAGCATCCCGGTAACGCGGGTCGATACGCATACGCAGCCGACCCTGCCGTTCCTTGATCATGCGACGGACACCGTCCGCCAGGATCAGCAGGATCAGAATAACCAGAATGCCAATCAATGTTTCCAGATTCAGGCCCATTGCCTCATCTTCCTTGCTTGCGCTGCACGACCTTCGATGGCCGTGTTGGATTCTTTACATGTTCACGTGCCAGAGTTCAAAACCTGCCCTCTCCCCCACCCCCTCTCCCGCAAGCGGGAGAGGGGAGCTCAAACCCTGACCTTCTGGAGGGTACCCTCTCCCGCTTGCGGGAGAGGGACAGGGAGAGGGCGTTTTCAGGTCATTGAACCCCGGGACGTGAGTTACATAGCCGCCATTTCGGCAGCTTCTTCCACATCGACCGATACCAGACGGGACACACCAGGCTCGTGCATGGTGACCCCCATCAGGGTAGCAGCCATCTCCATCGCAATCTTGTTATGAGTAATGTAGATGAATTGTACTTTTGCGGACATTTCCGACACCAGGTTACAGAAACGCCCCACGTTGGCATCGTCCAGCGGCGCATCTACCTCATCGAGCAGACAGAACGGCGCCGGGTTGAGCTGGAAGATACTGAATACCAGGGACAGAGCGGTCAGAGCCTTCTCCCCCCCTGACAACAGGTGGATGGTGCTGTTCCGCTTACCCGGGGGCCGCGCCATGATCGTGACACCGGTATCCAGCAGGTCGTCGCCGGTGAGCTCCAGATAGGCATGACCGCCGCCGAACACCTTGGGAAACAGTTCCTGCAGGCCACGGTTGATGCGGTCGAAGTATTCCTTGAAGCGCGCCCGGGTTTCCCGGTCGATCTTGCGGATGGCGTTTTCCAGGGTGTTGAGCGCGTCTTCCAAGTCCGCGTTCTGGCTGTCCAGGTAGTTCTTGCGCTCGGACTGCTGCTGGTATTCGTCGATGGCCGCCAGGTTGATCTGGCCCAGCCGTGAAATACGCTGGCCGATCATGTCCATTTCCCGCGCCCACTCCTGCTCGTTGGCTTCCTCGGGCAGGTTTTCCAGCACGGTGTCCAAATCGAAGTTGTGCTCACCCAGCTGCTCGGCCACGGTCTGACGGCGGGTGGTCAGGTCCTGCCACTGCATCCGCTTCTGATCCATGGTGCTGCGGATTTCCTGGGCCTGGCGCTCGAACTGGCCGCGTTGGCCTTCCAGGTTGCGCATCTCGTGGTCCACCGCGTCCAGTTCACGGCGGGCCTCGGTGAGCTTGTGTTCCGCTTCCAGGCGCACTTCCAGTTTTTCTTCCAGCTGCATCTGCAGCTCGGTGCCCGGTTCGTCGCCCTCGTTGGTCTGCTCTTCCAGCAGCGCCTTGCGCTCGGCCAGGGCCTGCACCTGGGATTCCAGACGGCTCAGGTTCTGGCGCAGGGAATCCGCCTGGGTGCGGGCACCCTGCACTTCCATGGCCAGATGATGGGACTGGTCACGGGCATGGCGGGCTTTCTGGCGCGCCTCATCCAGACGCAGGCGCAGCTCATCACGGCGGGACAGCAAGGCTTCCCGCTGGCCGCTGTCGGCCTCCATGGCGTCCAGCGCTTCTGCCAGCACACCACGGGCCTCTTTCATCTGTTCCTGTTCCTGGGCGTGCTGCTCATTGGCTTCTTCCAGCTCGCGGCCCAGACGCTCACGGCGCATGGTGATCTGCTCCAGGCGCACCTGGCGGGCGCTGACCTGGGCATTGATCTCACCCAGCTCCCGGTTGATGCGGCTGGCCTGGCGCTGCACGTCTTCGCGCTCTTCTTCCAGTTCGCCGATCTGTTCCCGGGTGCTGTCCAGTTGTTCTTTAAGGTCGTCCACGGTGGTCTGAAGGGTCTCAATCTCGCCCTCCAGTTGCTCCAGCTCCCGACGGCGCTCAAGAATACCGGCTTCCTGATCTTCCTCTTTGGCCACTTTCAGCCAGTCCGGGCCGAGACAGATACCGTCACGGGTGACCACAGATTCGTAGGCGTCCAGTTGGCCGCGCAGGGCCAGAGCGGCATTCAGATCATCGGCCACATAGACGCCGGCCAGCAGACCTTCCGGCACCTGGCCCTGAACATGATCTCGGAGCAGTTTGCCCTTGCTACCTGAGCCCTTCACCGAGGCCGGGCTGAACAGGGCCAGGCGGCCATGGGACAGATCGCCCAGCCAGTCGCTGACCTGATCCAGGCCGCTGATGGCCACCGCCTGGATGCTGTCACCCAGCACTGCTTCCAGGGCCTTTTCCCAGCCTTCGTCCACCTGTACCTGATCGGCCAGGCGCGGCTCTGCATCCAGCTCGTGACGGTTGAGCCAGTCACTCACCGCCCCGTCATCGCCCATGGCGGCTTTCTGCAAGGCTTCCAGAGAGGTGCGACGGCCCTTCAGGGTCTGCAGCTTCTCGCGGGCCTCGTCCAGCTGACGACCCCGGTCGCCGTTTTCCCGGCGCATGCGGTTGATGTCTTCCTGCAGGGATTCACTGCGCAGTTCGTTTTCTTCTGACTGGCCGCGATATTGTTCCACCTGCTCTTCCAGCTGGCGCATTTCCTGGGCCAGCGGACCGGAATCCAGGGATTCCTGTTCTTTCTTGAGGCGCTCAATCCGCTCTTTCAGGCGATCCTGGGATTTTTCCAGATGCTGAATGCGGGACTGCTCCACCTCGGCCTGGCGGCGGGATTCCCCGGACTGGCCGTTGAATTCTTCCCACTCCTGCTGCCAGTTCTGCATGGTTTCTTCGGCCAGGGCCAACGCCTCGGCGGACGCTTCCTGCTGCTCACTGATCAGCTCCAGCTCCGGCTCACGCTCGGCGAGGATGGCATCCAGTTCCGCCACCTTCTCGCTGTCCACCCGCAGGTGTTCATCGGATTCCTGCCAGCTCGCCTTGATCTGGTCCAGCTCTTCATAGAGCTGCTGCTTTCGCTCACGCTGATGCTGAATGCTCTGTTCCAGCCGAGCCACTTCTGCGCCCAGGGCATAAAAGTGCTGCTGCACCTGATTGAAATGCTCCTGCACCTCGTGGTGTTTGTCGCGCAGGCGCTCTACCTCCGCATCCACATGGCGTTGCTCGGCGATCTTGGCTTCCATGGACACATCCAGCTCGCCGATCACGTGATCGAGCTGCTTGACCTGGCCATCCAGCCCCTTCCAGCGCAGGGCCTTGAGCTGTGCACCCTTGAGGCGCTCCTCTTCCTTGTACTGCTTGTACTTTTCCGCCGCGCTGGCCTGACGACTGAGGCGCTCCAGCTGACGTTCCAGTTCGTCACGGATATCAGTGAGTCGCTCCAGGTTTTCCCGGGTGCGGCGGATGCGGTTTTCGGTCTCGCGGCGGCGCGCCTTGTACTTGGAAATCCCCGCCGCTTCTTCGATGTAAACCCGCAGCTCTTCCGGCTTCGCCTCGATCAGCCGGGAAATCATCCCCTGCTCGATAATCGCGTAGCTGCGCGGGCCCAGGCCGGTGCCCAGGAAGATGTCGGAAATGTCCTTGCGCCGGCACTTGGTGCCGTTGAGGAAATAGTTGGACTGGCCGTCGCGGGTGACCTGGCGCTTTACCGAGATCTCGTTGAACTTGCCGTATTCGCCAGTGACAGTGGCATCGGAGTTATCAAAGATCAGCTCAATGGAGGCCTGGGCCACGGGCTTGCGGGCATTGGAGCCATTGAAGATCACGTCCGCCATGGACTCACCACGCAGGTGCTTGGCGGAGGATTCCCCCATCACCCAGCGGACCGCATCAATGATATTGGACTTCCCACACCCGTTGGGCCCCACCACGGCGGTGAGATTCTCCGGGAAATTGGTGGTGGTAGGGTCCACAAAGGATTTGAACCCGGCCAGTTTTATGGATTTCAGTCGCATAGTGTCTGCTTAACTCGGGCCAACAGGCCAAAAATTGGGCGAAAACAAGGATTTCCGCCGCCCCCTGAAGCGATTTCGGTGCACCGTGGGCATTAAAGTGGGTAAGTCTAGCGGCAACCCGAGCTGAATTCATCAGCCGCAACGCCCTGTTTACAATAAGGCCAAGAATGCCGGGCCCCTCCGGGCGCCAGAGTGCACGGCAATATTCCCATCGGCGGGCGATTCGCCATGCAAGCATGGGCTCCTACAGGGGCGAGCGCGAATTGAAAACAACTGCAAAAGCCCGCATCAAGTCACACAGGCTGCCAGCCCTTTCCACCAAGCCACCGTTGGAGCCTTGCTGACTAGGCGGACGCCTTGATTCGGAACCCTTCGCCTTGCAAGCAAGGCTCCAACAGTAGACTAGCGACCCGGAAACAGAGGCTACCTGACCCTGATAGCCCTTCGCCTTGCGAGCAAGGCTCCAACGGTCAAGGGGCGGGGTGGGCTTGCCAACGGGGGCTTTCCCTTTTTGCTGTCTGCTTGTAGCTTGTAGCTGCTTTCTCACAGCCAAGGATTTGCCGTGTCTCAAGTTGCCGATGCCATCAGCTACCTCAAACGCAGTGTCACCCTGGCAAAAAGCCGGGAGCTGCGGACCTATGTAATCATTCCTCTGATCTTCAATATTCTGGTCTTCGGCGGCCTGTACTGGCTCAGCGGCAGCTGGATCGCCGGCTGGATCGCTGCGGCCACGGCCGATTGGGCACTGACCGGCTCATTGAGCTTCCTCAACGGGGCCCTGCACTTCCTGGTCGACGCCGCCATTCTGCTGGTCTGGGTCCTGCTGCTGGCGCTGTTTGCCAGCGTCTTCTCCATCGGCGTGCAGTTGATCGCCGCTCCCTTCATGGGCTTTCTGGCGGAAAAGGTAGACATCCAGGCCACCGGCCACCCCATGCCGGACGAATCCATCCCGGCCATGATAATGCGTACTTTCAAGCGCGAACTGCGCAAGACCTGGTACTGGCTGTGGCGGGCAGTGCTGATTCTGTTTGTGGTGCTGGTGGTCTACTTCATCCCGGTAGTGAACGTGTTCGCTTCGGCAATCTGGTTTCTGTGGTCCGGCTGGCTGCTGGCCATGCAGTACATCGACTTCGGCGCCGATAACCGCCAGGTGCCCTTCGAGGTGATGCTGGAGCGCCTGAAAACCAAACGCTGGCTGGTACTCACCTTCGGCGCCGTAGTCATGGGCCTGACCATGCTGCCGCTGGTGAACCTGTTCATCATGCCGGTGGCGGTGATCGCGGGGACGCTGATCTGGGTGGAGGAGTTGGCACCGCAGACCTCGGAAACCTCCACGAAGCCACTGTAGGAACGTAGCGGAGCGGAGTAACGCACGCAGGGCGGCCCCGAAGGGGTGAGCGAAGCGAATAACGCCGCTTGAGGCGCGAATCCGAGCCTTGGCGAGGAAACGACGCGACGAAAAACCTGGTCTCTCTGGATAGACCTGTCACGGGGTGATATTCCTGATCACCCTGCGGGCGATTTCCTTGCTGCGCAAGGTTCGCGCCTCGAGAGGCGCTCCTACGGCGGCCTTGTAGAAACGTTAGCGCATAAAGCCCAGCTCGCGGAGCTGGTGAATCCGGTCCCGTGTGGCCGCAGCGTCTTCGAACTCCAGGTTCTTGGCGTGCTCCATCATCTTGTTTTCCAGGGCTTTGATTTCACGGGCCACTTCCGCCGGGGACATGGCTTCGTATTTGGACGGTGACTCAGCCACCTTCTTGCCCTTGTCACCCTTGTATTTGCGGTCGAAACGGCTGCCGCCACTGTCATCCATGATGTCGCGAACCTTCTTGTTGAGCTTCTGCGGCGTGATGCCGTGCTCCTTGTTGAAGGCTTCCTGCTTCTCGCGGCGACGGTTGGTCTCATCAATGGCCCGCTCCATGGAACCGGTCATCTTGTCGGCATAGAGAATGGCACGGCCATCCACGTTTCGCGCCGCCCGGCCAATGGTCTGAATAAGCGAGCGGTCCGAGCGCAGAAAGCCCTCCTTGTCCGCATCGAGAATGGCCACCAGTGCCACCTCGGGCATATCCAGGCCCTCGCGCAGCAGGTTGATGCCAACCAGCACGTCGAATTTGCCCAGCCGCAGGTCGCGGATAATCTCTACCCGCTCCACCGTATCGATGTCCGAGTGCAGATAACGCACCTTGATGCCGTGCTCGTTCAGGTACTCGGTCAGATCCTCGGCCATACGCTTGGTGAGCGTGGTAACCAGCACCCGCTGTTCCTTGGCGATGGCCTCCTTGGCCTCGCCCAGCAAGTCGTCCACCTGGGTAATCGCCGGGCGGATTTCGATCTGCGGGTCCACCAGCCCGGTGGGCCGCACCACCTGCTCCACCACCTGGCCCGCGTATTTCGCCTCGTAGGGGCCCGGCGTGGCCGACACGAACACCATCTGCGGCGCCAACCGCTCCCATTCTTCAAATTTGAGGGGGCGGTTATCCATGGCCGAAGGCAACCGGAACCCGAAGCTCACCAGGGTTTCCTTGCGCGAACGGTCGCCCTTGTACATGGCACCCAGCTGGGGAATGGTCACGTGGGACTCATCCGCGATCAGCAAGGCATTTTCCGGCAGGTAATCAAACAGGGTGGGCGGCGCATCCCCCGGTGCCCGGCCGGAGAACAGCCGGGAATAGTTTTCCACCCCGTTGCAGTAACCCAGCTCCTGCAGCATCTCGATGTCGAAACGAGTCCGCTGCTCCAGCCGCTGGGCTTCCACCAGCTTGTTCTGTTCCTTGAGCTCGGCCAGCCGTTCGGTGAGCTCTTCCTTGATCATCTCGATGGCCTTCAGCACGGTCGCCCGGGGCGTCACGTAATGGCTCTTGGGGTAAACGGTGATACGCCCTACCCGCTTCAGCACCTCGCCGGTGAGCGGATCGAAGATGCTGATGGTTTCCACCTCGTCATCGAACAGCTCGATGCGAACCGCCTCTTTTTCCTCTTCCGCCGGAAAAATATCGATCACATCACCCCGCACCCGGTAGGTGGCACGGCGGAAATCCATCTCGTTGCGGGTGTACTGCAGCTCCGCCAGTCGGCGCAGCAGCTCGCGTTGGTCGATACGATCACCACGCACCAGGTGCAACACCATGGCGTGGTAGCTGGCCGGGTCACCCAGGCCGTAAATGGCGGACACCGTGGCCACGATGATGGTGTCCGGCCGCTCCAAAATGGCCTTGGTGGCAGACAGACGCATCTGCTCGATCTGCTCATTCACCGAGGCATCCTTCTCGATGAAGGTGTCGGAGCTCGGCACATAGGCTTCCGGCTGGTAGTAGTCGTAGTAGGAAACGAAGTACTCCACGGCGTTCTCCGGGAAGAACTCCTTGAACTCCCCGTACAACTGGGCCGCCAGCGTCTTGTTGGGCGCCATGATGATGGTGGGCCGCCCGGTCTGCTCGATCACGTTGGCCATGGTGAAGGTCTTGCCGGACCCGGTTACCCCCAGCAGGGTCTGGTGGCCCAGGCCATCGTCGATCCCTTCGATCAACTGGGCGATGGCCTTTGGCTGGTCACCGGCGGGCTGGTAATCGGAATGAAGCTTGAAAAGGCTTTCGGACATGGAGATATCCTGGTGGCTACCCTCCCGAGCCAGGAAGGCAGCAAAATCATGGTTTTAAAATCGGCAAATAGTGTAGCAGAGCCGGCGTGAATGCGCGGTGGAATAACAACGCCAGAAACACCGGATTTCCCCGTGGGAGATTCAGCTTGCTGAACGAATCGGTGCCGAGACCTTGTAGGAACGGAGCGTAGCGGAGTAACGCACGTAGTTCCGTGCGGCCCCAAGGGTGAGCGTAGCGAATAATTCCTCTCGAGGGACGAACCGCGCGCAGCGCGAAACACCCATAGGGCGAAGGTGGCGGATGATGGCAGAGTGTTGGGGCAGTATTGACCCGACCTTTCCTCGCTAAAGCTCGGATTCGTCCCCTGGAAGGGAACTCCTACAGCGGCTCGTTAGAGAGCTCGTGCCCAGCAAGGCGCGCTTTGGTTGAGCGCCCCACCCCTGCTGCCTCACAAGGAAATACGGGACATTCCCGTCCATATCCGCTAAAATTCCGGGCCCTTTCTGCGCCAAAAGCGCAGCCAATACGACTCTTTAGACGAATGAGGAGTGCATGTCCGATATCAGCCTTTCCGACCGCGTACAACGCATCAAGCCGTCTCCTACCCTGGCCATCACCGCGAAAGCCGGTGAACTTCGTGCACAGGGAAAAGACATTATTGGGCTGGGTGCTGGTGAGCCGGATTTCGATACCCCGGATCATATCAAACAAGCCGCCATTGAAGCGATCAACGCCGGCAAGACCAAATATACCCCGGTAGACGGCACTCCCGGCCTGAAAAAGGCCATCATCGACAAGTTCAAGCGCGACAACAGCCTGGACTACGAGCCCAACCAGATCCTGGTATCCAGCGGCGGCAAGCAGTCCTTCTTCAACATGGCCCTGGCCCTGCTGAACGACGGCGACGAAGCCATCATCCCCGCCCCCTACTGGGTCAGCTACCCGGATATGGTGCTGGTTGCCGGCGGCGTTCCCAAGGTCCTCGAAACCGACGTGAACAGCCGCTTCAAGATCACCCCGGAACAGCTGGAAGCGGCGATCACGCCGAAAACCCGCCTGTTCGTGATCAACAGCCCATCCAACCCCTCCGGCATGGCGTATTCCGTGGAAGAGCTGGCGGCCCTGGGTGAAGTGCTGAAAAAGCACCCGGACATCATCATCGCCACCGATGACATGTACGAGCACATCCTGTGGACCGGCAAGCCGTTCGTGAACATCGTCAACGCCTGCCCGGAGCTGTACGACCGCACCGTGGTAATGAACGGCGTCTCCAAGTCCTACTCCATGACCGGCTGGCGCATCGGCTATGCCGGCGGCCCGCAGAAGCTGATCGCTGCCATGAAGAAGGTCCAGTCCCAGTCCACTTCCAACCCGGCCTCCATCAGCCAGGCCGCGGCAGAAGCCGCGCTGGCCGGCGACCAGGGTTGCGTGGACGAGATGGTCAAAGCGTTCAAAGAACGCCACGACTACCTGACCGCGGCACTGGATGCCCTGCCCGGCGTGAAATGCGCCCAGGGTGACGGCACCTTCTATGCCTTCCCTGACTTCTCCGAAGCAATTGCCAACCTGGACGGCGTGGAATCCGACACCGACCTGGCCGCCCTGCTGCTGGAAACCGCGGAAGTGGCGCTGGTACCGGGTTCTGCCTTCGGCGCGCCCGGCTGCATGCGCCTGTCCTTCGCCGTTGGTATGGACACGCTGAAAGAAGCCATGCGTCGCATTGAGCAAGCATTGGCTAAATAAGCAACAAACGCGCCTCCGGGGTGTTGACGACCCCGGAAGGCGTCACTAATATACGCGCCTCAAGACATTCCGCCTTAGCTCAGTTGGTAGAGCAAATGACTGTTAATCATTGGGTCGCTGGTTCGAGCCCAGCAGGCGGAGCCAAATAAGAGAAGGGCTTATCCATCGGGTAAGCCCTTTTTCTTTGCCCCAATGATTGGTCGCCCTGCGGTCGACAGTTAATCATTGGTGAATTCAGCGAATTCACCTAGTTCGAGCCCAGCAGGCGGAGCCAAACAAGAAAAGGGCTTATCCATCGGGTAAGCCCTTTTTCTTTGCCTAATGATTGGGTGCCCCCCCTTCCCCAACACTGGCAATCGTTACCCCAAGCGATGCTTGAACCCCTCCAAGCTTATCCCCGGCACAGATTTCCCTCTACCACGTGAAAATGAGAAAATCCGCGGCCAGTGCGCACTACGGATCTGACATGGATAACAAACCACGCATCGGCTTCATCATTACCAAAGCAGAGACCGGTGGGGCTCAGCGATGGACGCTGGACCAGATTTGTCTCCTAAAAGAAGACATCCACCCTTTCCTGATTGCCGGGGAAGACCAGTGGCTGACTCAAACCCTGAATACGCTATCGCCCCTGATTCTCCCCGACCTGCTCAAGCGGCTTCCCAATCCTGTCGGACTCTTGAAACTGCGCCGCTACATTCGCGATAACAGCATTTCCGTCCTGGTTGCCAGCTCCGCAAATGCAGGAGTCTACGCCAGACTGATGAAACTGTTTATACCGAGACTACGGGTTGTCTATGTCTCGCACGGCTGGTCCTCCATTTACAACGGCGGCAAACTGTCCTGGGCCTTCACCCTAGCAGAGCGTCTACTTTCAAACCTGACCGACCTGGTCATCAACGTTTCCAGGGCCGACGCCAGAAAATGCGATCAAAGGCTGAACATACAACCCGGTAAAATTGTCACACTGACAAATCGGACTCCGAAACCGACAAAACAGCCTGCAAACCTGCCGCCGAAACCGGTAAAATTACTTTTTCTAGGCAGGTTGGCACACCCTAAGCGCCCGGATCTATTAATAGATGCCGTTTCCGGCTTCTCGCAGGGTGAACTGACACTCACCATTGTCGGCTCAGGGCCCGCACAGCAGGAATTGCAGGCAACTGCGCCAGACAATGTAATTTTCGCGGGAGAAATCCAGGCGTTTGATCAGTTCCACCATTATCATGCTCTTTGCCTTATCTCGGAGAGCGAAGGGTTGCCCATGTCCGCCCTTGAGGCCAAGGCGCATGAAATGCCATTGTTACTTAGCGATGTGGGCGGGTGCCACGAACTGATTGAAGAAGGGAACGGGATTCTGTGCGAAAACACTTCGGACTCTATTCGCCATAGCCTTCATCAGCTAATAGCAAACCTGCACATGATGCAGTCTGCCGCCAGGGAATCCGCTCCAAATGCATGGCTGGAACCCGCCAAAATGGACTACTTGCACGCCTATCTAGGCAAAAAATCAGGCGCTTTTGACCTATGAATTCTCACTTCATACCGATAGACCCGTCGCGCCACACGCGCCTTCATGAAAGGCTGTTGCTCAATCCCGTGATTGGTCACCTTGCGGGGCTGATCCTCACCTTGTTTGGAGCCCAGCTCGTTGCACATGGATCTGTCTCTATCCCTCAGGATCCGAACCAGCAACTTTCCCTGATCACCCTGACAACGATCTACATCATCAATGCTCTTCTTTTAAAAAAGATCGTCCGATTTCCGGGTGGGCGCAGCTTCTCTTATAGCGCGAGCATAACCCTGGGCTTGATCGCTACCGCAATGCTGGCAGTTCTTGCATTTCGCCTTGGTTATTCACGCAGCACACTTTTCATCGGCTTTGCGCTTCTTCTCAGCGTGCAATTCATTAACTTCATCATTAACCGCCGCTACCGAAAGCTGAAGTTTGCATTACTGCCAGGAGTAAAAATAATCAACAAAAACGGAGCTGAGAACATCTGTTTCAGAGAGCTCACATCAACTATGTTGTGCAGCACTCGCTACGACGCTCTTATCGTAGATACCGAAACTCAAATTGAAGATGACTGGCTACGCTATGTCGCCCACCATAGTGCTTCAGGCACGACAATTATAAGCAGCAAGACACTCAACGAAGCCATCAATGGCAAAGTCGATCTCAACATGCTAAGCATCCATGATATGGATTCTCTGCAGCCCAACGTCGTCTATGTCATTGCAAAAAGACTAATTGATATTGCTTCTGTCATCCTGCTCAGTCCGGTTGTCCTGCCTATTTCTCTGATAGTAGCAATCATTGTCCGTTTCGAATCAAAAGGACCTGTTCTATTTATTCAACAACGAGTGGGTCAAAAAAACATGCCCTTTCACATGTACAAATTTCGCTCCATGATCCCAGAAGACGACGACACCCCACGTTTTGCCGATATGGACAAACATCGAATTACTCGGTTTGGCAGCTTCATCAGAAAATTTCGCCTCGACGAACTTCCCCAATTCCTGAATGTAATAAAAGGTGATATGAGCCTTATAGGCCCACGCCCTGAGCAAGCAGGCTTTGTAGATCAGTTCGAACAGGAAGTGCCGTTCTATAGCTACCGGCATATTGTCAAGCCAGGCATTACAGGATGGGCTCAGGTGAGCCAGGGATATGCGGTATGTACCGAGTCGACCCGGGAAAAGGTGGAGCATGACTTCTTTTACATCAAGAATCTGTCGCTATGGATGGATATTTTGATTGTACTCAAGACCATCAGGACAGTTGCGACAGGGTTTGGGGCACGTTAAACACTTTGCATGCTCCGCAAAACTAAGCGTCTAACATACTTAATGTTAGATAGAAGCCACAGAAAGCCAAAGGTAAAGGGGTTTATAAGGCGTTGTTGAAGCAGCGATCTGTAAGTATCAAGCTCACCGGCCTGAGCCTTTGAAAAATCAGCACTTAATCCGGAAGCGCCGAACGGTGCCTTATAAAGATATACCAGAGAAGTCTCCAGCTTGTAACAAGCCCCTGCTTTCAAACAAATCTCCAGCCAAAGCTTGTAATCCTCGCTATACCTTTTCTCTGGATCAAAACGAAAAGGCAAGTTGGATCGCAGAATAACCCCAGGCGTTGGAAAAATATTTTTAAGCAAAAGCGTTACCGGCTTTACTTCACTAACCTCGAAGTCCGGAATTTGATTTATGTCCGGGACTGTATCGTTACAAACAGCAAAAGAACAACCAACCAAATTCGGCTTCTTTTCCTTTAAAACCTGAGCCTGAAGTTCGAGCTTTTTTGGATGCCAACTGTCATCAGCATCTAAAAAAGCAATGTACTCCCCTGAACTTTCGGACCAGCCTCTATTTCTCGCAGCAGCAGCACCGCGATTAACCTCAGAATAAAAGAGCAATACGCGCGGCGAAGTGTAAATCTGTGAAAGACGCTGCATCTCAATGCGAGTCGCCTCATTACTGCAATCATCAATCAAAATAATTTCACGCGGCAAAACAGTCTGTCCGCAAACTGATTCAACCGCACGTTCAAGAGTTTCCTCACAGTTGAAGCAAGGAATAACCACACTTATATCGACACTGCTACTCTTCATGGGAAACAACAACCATTCAATGACTATTTTCTCCAAACAGTGCGATCAACATAACCTGTATAACTTAAAACAATTCTGAGAATTTTTCTGGATACTGAAGGCGCCACATAATCCTGAACAGGACGAATAGCATCAGGCTCTTCCATAAACTGATTCACCACCACAGAAACACAATCAAGAATCGTTTCTGGCTTCAAACCTGACATTATGAGCGTACCCTCATCCATGCCTTCTGGCCGCTCATGAGCATTCCGCATAGTTACTGCTGGAAAGTTTAACAGAGAAGATTCTTCTGTGATTGTGCCGCTATCAGAAAGCACACAATAAGCTTCTTTTTGAAGCTTTATATAATCCAGGAAACCCAAAGGCTTTAGAAAACGTATCAACGGATTCATATCACGCTTGGGAAGTGCATCAATTCTTTTTCTGGTTCTTGGATGAGTGGATACGATAACGGGAAAGCCATATTTCTCTGCAAGAGCATTCAAAGAATCCAACAAATCGTTCAAATTAGATTCAGAATCAACATTCTCCTCCCTATGGGCACTGAAAACAAAAAACTTGCGGGGCTCAAGCTTCATATCTCCAATGATTTCAGAACCATTAATTTTATCTGAGTAATAGTTCAAAACTTCGTACATATGTGAGCCTGTTTTTATAACAGTCTCAGGAGCAATGCCCTCATTCAGCAAATAACGTCTTGCGTGCTCAGTCAAAACAAGATTAATGTCGCTTAAATGATCCAGCACTTTTCTATTTAGCTCTTCCGGCACCCTCTCATCAAAACAACGATTGCCCGCTTCCATATGAAAAACGGGTACCTGATGTCTCTTGGCCGCTATAACCGACATACAAGTATTTGTATCTCCATACAAAAGCAACGCATCAGGCTTAACATCACGAATAACATCGTCAGCAGCTGAAATTATTCCTGCAATAGATTTTGAAGGCGTCTCGGCTTTTACTCCCAAAAACAAATCCGGCTTTCTTATCTCGAGATCATTGAAGAAAACCTCATTAAGTTCATAGTCGTAGTTTTGGCCTGAGTGCACCAAACAATGCTCTGTATGCTTATCAAGTTCAGAAATAACACGACTCATTTTTATAAGCTCTGGCCGTGTTCCAACAATCGTCATCACCTTAAGCATCAATAGCACTCCTTACAACATCGAGCTTCAGAAGCAATTCTTTTATTTCATCGACATTCAACCGAGTCGTATTATGGGAAGTATAATCTTCCAGCTCGGATATTTTTTGCTCTCCCTCAACAAAATATTTTTTATAATTAAGATCCCTGCTATCCGCCGGAATTCGATAATAGCGGCCGAAGTCCTCTGCCCTTGCCATTTCCTCCCGAGAAACTAGTGATTCGTAAAGCTTCTCACCATGCCGGGTGCCAATAACCCTGACTGGGGATGAGCTTTTTAGTATTTCGTTAAGCGCCTGAGCCAGGTCTTCGAGTGTGGCTGCCGGGGCTTTTTGAACAAAAATATCTCCCGCCTGACCATGCTGGTAGCTATAGAGAACTAAATCCAGAGAATCTTCCAATGACATTAAAAAACGAGTCATCTTAGGGTCGGTAACAGTGAGTGGCTGTCCTGATTTTATCTGGTCAATAAAAAGAGGAATTACAGACCCACGAGATGCCATTACATTGCCGTATCTTGTTGCACAAAAAATTGGACCCTCTGGCCCAACGACACGGGATTTAGCTGCCACCAATTTTTCAGCCATCGCCTTGGACATACCCATTGCATTAATGGGATAAACTGCTTTATCAGTGCTTAAAACAACAACTCGCTCAACGTTATTGGCGATCGCGGCATTAAGCACATTCTCCGTCCCATGCACATTAGTTTTAACCGCTTCCATGGGATAAAACTCGCATGACGGAACTTGCTTTAACGCTGCAGCATGAAAAACATAATCCACGCCGACCATTGCTTGTGAAACACTATTATAGTCTCTGACATCACCCAGCATAAATTTAACTTTTTCATTATTGATGCCAACTCTCATGTCTTCTTGTTTTTTTTCATCACGACTGAAAACACGAATTTCTTTAACATTCGTACCTAGAAATCGTGAGAGGACAGTATTACCAAACGACCCAGTACCGCCTGTAATAAGAAGGACTTTATCATCAAACATTTTTGACTCCCTTTATGGAGTTATAGTATCTATACATATCTTCAATCAAAGCAGACCACTCAGGTGGAGCATAACCTGTTTTTTTTCTGAAAAGAGAGGAGTCCAAAGAACGGTCAATAACAAACTGATCATAAGGTTCAATAGAAACTTTCTTTCCATATTGTTTGGCGATAACCGATAACAAATCGTATTTTGAAATTGGATCAGCAGAGACTTGATACAGACCTGACAATGAAGCATCAGGAGCTACATACTCTTTTATAATCCAAGAAAGATGGTTAACCGGCACCCCAGAGAATATCGCCTTAGTAAAACCCTTGATCGCATTGTTTTGACTCAGAAACCATTCGACCAAACCATTCCTCGATTGCAATTCATGACCGATGATTGATGTCCTCAAGGTAACCACATGAGGCATAGTCGTCACTTCACCGATGAATTTTGATTTTCCATAAAGATCTTTTGCATCAGACTCATCCGTTTCAGAGTATCCACCTCTATCCCCAGAAAAGACACAATCAGTACTAATATGCACCAACCTCGCACCCGCCAACGCACACAACTCAGCCAACCGATGCGGCAACATTGAGTTCACAGGCAGCACATGTAGAGGGTTTTCAGCGTCTTCTTGTTGCTTTATTACGCCAACACAGTTGATCACCAAATCCGGCTTAACCTGGGTGAAGACACGTACGATAGAGTCAGAGCTTGAGAAATCGACTCCTGCAAACAACCCGGAGGCCAGGGAATCATGGAAATATTTTTTGCCGGATTCGGCTCTTAACGTACCGAAAACCTGAAATCTTTCATCACCAGAAAAACCTACATAAGCTGCGTAACCCAGCATACCGGTCGCGCCTAATACTAAAACACGCATCTCCAACCCCTTAGAATATTTACCTATTTTGCTTTCAGCAAAAACATAACCCACAACCCACCCAAAACTCTTCTATAAAACAAAGGGGAAAAAATAAATAGTGGGCGACACCTAACTGCTTCAATAGCCATGCTCAGCCCATACCCGAAATGACCAGACCTGAAGCCTAATCTTGAAGCCATAAGCGATGCATTAGCTTTCGCCAGAGAAAGATCATCAGAATCAGTTTTATTTGAATAAAACGACTCCACCGTATCAACAATTTCATGGCACCTATTAACGCTCACCGGGCGGAAAGAAGCAGACTCTTCATGGATCCGGCAAGACGCCAAAGGTTCATCAATACGCTTAAAAGTCCCTAACTCAATGCATCTTAGCCAAAACTCGAAATCAGGAACCTGTCGAAGCTCAGACTTCCAGCCACCAAGCTGATCGAAGAGTTTTTTATAAAACAGAGCCCCGGGGCCAGGATGGCAAACAAGGTCGACTGCCATGCTGTGATAAGACCATTCTGGCGCTTGTTTTTGCCGGATCAGATTGCCTGTTGAACTAATCAAATTAAAAGACGGATAGACGACAACTGAATCGCTGTTTAGCAATTCATTGACTAGTTTTGACACAAGGTCAGGAGCAATGATGTCATCCGAGCTAAGATAACCAACGATAGTTCCGCTAGCACTCTTCCACCCTGTATTAAGAGCTTCAGCCTGACCTTGATTATCTTGATGTACAACCGTGGCCACATCTTTGTACTTATCAAGTATTGCTGCCGAACCATCCGAGGACCCATCATTAATGATGATGTATTCTACATCAGCGTAGTCTTGCGCAAGGACACTCTTTATCGTCTCCTCAACATAATCAGCCTGGTTGTAAACTGGGGTAACTATCGTCACCCGGGGTAGCACTTTATCCATTTTCCACCAAATCTTCTTTTACATGACCACCAATTATTTTCAACGCGACGAACAGAATCGTAAGCGAATCAATGACAATACGGAAAAACCAACACCACACAACACCCTCGGCCCCCCAATTCATGCCGGCCAGCACCAGAGAAACCAAATAAAGAGGGAGCTGGAAGAATTGAAATTTGGCAAGAAAGCGAGCGTATCCCGCAGCCTGCAAATAAACGAAAGGAACATGAGCAAGGCTATTAATAGCGATACCAACAGAAAACACCTTCATAAAATACCCGGCTTTCTCAGAAAAAGACGGGTCAATCCAAATAGACAATATCTCACTGGAGAAGAAAAAAGTAACTGCACATATAGGAAGCACCAACCCAAGGGTAAGAAGTATTCCTTTATTGAATATATCTCTTTCCTTGGCCCTCAGAACCTTCTTTGAAAATTCCGGTAGCACCACAGTTGTAATGGCAGCAGGTATAACCCAGAGCTTGGTTATCATTTCATAGGGCGTAACATAATAAGCGACAACAGAAACTTGAACCACCACCGCAATCACAAATCGATCACAATAACCGATCAGCGGGTTCAATATATTACTTACAGCGATCCAGCCGGAAACGCGAAATATTTTTTTATAACGTTTTCTGTCATGCACCCCAAACACATAACCATGACTGAAAAATTCCTTTACCAGAAGCATGCTTGCTAACCATGCGACCCAGCGCCCTATCATTAGTATAAGTGCTACAGCAACGAGACTCTGAGAAAAAAAACTGATAAGCGCAGGGCCAGCAAAAGTATAAATACCAAGCGGCAGGCGCACCGCGTTAACAGCGGCAAAGCGGCGCTGGGCCTCCAGCACGCCTCGATAGCCTGACGTCATAACAATGGCTGGCACAGCTATTGCCAACAAGAGAATAGCGATACAAAGTTCTCGTTGGCTTATATCCGTATCAATAAACCTTGCGCCCAGCAATCCAGAAAAAAGAAAAAGCAAGATTGCCGCAATGGATATAAATGACAATAGCCTGAGGCCTGATCGGGAGGTATAACCGGCCTCCGAATAATCCCCATTGGACATATCCATAGCCACCTGGATCGTTAACGCACGAGAGATGCCCAGGTCAAAAAGCCCAAAATAGCTAACCACAGCCCACATCAGTGTTAAAATGCCGAATCGTTCCACCCCAAGGTTGTTTATTAATAACGGAATACACAAAACCGCAAAAATTAACGGTCCACCCAACCCCATGCCATTAATAAAAACATTTTTTAAATCCCGGTTATTCATTATTGGCAGGCACCAGCAGTGGATGTGTATTTCGGGGAGTCTGATTTCGGTTAAAGCTGGATATTATACACGAGGGCCACAACCAGGTAATCCCTCAGTCAGGACTCTCCAGGCCGATCAGGCTGGCATTTTGAGGCATCGCTAAAAGGCACTGCCTCGCCTTTGGCCATCTGCTTGAGGGTCAAAGGGAGTCTGGTTGCTTTTTAACGATACCCGTTCGGGTTTTTTTCTTGCCAAAGCCAATGATCCCGGCACATAGCGTCAATCCCCCGGATGGCTCGCCATCCAAGCACCTCGATTGCCTGGCTTGGGTCCGCGTAACAAACAGCCACATCGCCTGGTCGTCTGGCCACAATATCGTAGGGCACATCTCTGCCACAGGACTTCGAAAAGGCTTCAATCATCTCCAGTACACTATATCCCTGGCCGGTACCCAAATTAACTGTCAGAAGCCCTTGGGCTTTCTCAAATGCCTGCAACGCAGCCAAGTGGCCCTGTGCCAAATCCATTACGTGGATATAATCTCGAACCCCGGTGCCATCCGCAGTCTCATAGTCGCCCCCGAAGACATTCAGTTTCTCTCTGCGGCCGATTGCAACCTGTGCAATAAATGGCAATAGGTTATTGGGGATACCATTCGGGTCCTCCCCAATCTCACCGCTTTCATGGGCTCCCACCGGATTGAAATAGCGCAGAAGGACTATCTGCCAGCGGGTATCGCTGGTGTAAAGGTCGCGGAGCATATCTTCAATATGTAGCTTGGTGGCACCGTAAGGGTTGGTGGCACTAAGGGGGAAGTCTTCACGGATCGGAACACTGGCCGGATCACCGTAAACCGTCGCTGATGAGCTAAATACCATGGTCCGCACATCAGCATTATCCATGGCTTCCAGCAACCTGAGCGTGCCAGTCACATTCCAGTCGTAATACCGCAACGGCTGAGCCACAGACTCACCCACCGCCTTGAGGCCCGCAAAGTGAATCACCGCCGCAATATCATGCGCTTTGAAAAGCTGCTTCAGACAAACACTATCGCGGATATCACCTTCAATAAATTCCAGGGATTTGCCTGTCAGCCGCTCCACCCTGTTAAGGCTTTCGCGGCTGCTATTACTCAGATTATCCAGAACAACCACGGAGTAGCCGGCTTCCAGCAACAGAAGTACAGTGTGCGAACCGATATAGCCTGCACCGCCGGTGACCAATACAGATGACATAATTCCTCCTGGAAGCTATCGTCACTTCCGCTTTGTCCACACCCTTCAGATCTGATGTCGCTTGCGCACCAACACATTCAAGGGCAACTAAACCACAGAGAGCCCCATCGGGGCCCTCTGCTTTAAAAAATGCATGCACATTGCTATGCAGACGCCATCGCCTCTTTCACATTCTTCTCGAACAAGTCACGAATTCGCGCCAGAGCCTCTTCATTTACGGCTTCGTAGCGCAAAACCAGCTTGGGCGAGGTATTGGACGCCCGGCAGAGGCCCCAGCCATCCGCATAGTCCATACGAATGCCATCAATGACACGGCGCTCGCCTACGCCGAAGTCCGCATTCGTCTGCAGGTATTCCACGATACGGAATTTGTTCTCGTCCGTCACATTGATATTGATTTCCGGAGTCGTGCAGAGCACCGGGTAGCGCCCGAAAAGCGCTTCCGCGCCCCCGTCAGTCCGGCTGATGATACCGAGAATTCTGGCTGCGGCCACCAGGGCGTCGTCAAACCCGAACCAGTTTTCACCCAGGAAAATATGACCGCTCATCTCCCCGGCCAGCAGGGCGCCAGTTTCCTTCATACGCGCCTTGATCAATGAGTGACCGGTTTGCCACATTTCCGGCTCACCGCCGGCGTCGCGGATCACGTCAAACAAAGCGCCAGTGCACTTCACATCGAAAATGACTTTTGCCCCTGGGTGGCGGCTGACCAAATCTTCTGCCAGAGCCATAAGCAGGATATCCGGGTAGACCACTTCACCTTCCGGTGTCACCACGCCTACACGGTCGCCATCGCCATCAAAGGCCAGCCCCAAATCCGCCTGTTCGGACTTCACTGTGGCAATCAAGTCCTGCAGATTGTTCAGGTCACCCGGATCCGGGTGATGGTTGGGGAAGGTACCATCCACCTCGGTAAACAGTGGCACCACTTCACAGCCCAGTGCCGCCAGTGCCTGCGGGGCCTGCACCCCGGCAATACCGTTACCGCAATCCACCACCACCTTCATCGGTCTGGCCAGTGAATGCCTGCTCAGGAAGGTCTTCTCGTACAGCTCGAGAATTTCCTGCTCCCGGTAACTACCCTCGCCCTCGGCGAAATTGCCCGCTTCAATACGCTCGCGCAGGGCTTGAATCGAATCACCGGAAAGCGTTGTGCCATTAATGACAATCTTGAAGCCGTTATAATTGCCCGGATTATGGCTCCCCGTCAGCATCACTCCGGAATTCAGGCCTTCAATGTTATACGTAGCGAAATACAGTGCAGGAGTCGGCACCATGCCCACATTGACCACATGGCAACCGGTGGCGCGGATACCGTCACTCAAAGCCTGCAGCAGTGCCGGGCCAGACAGTCTGCCATCACGGGCCAGGGCAATGCTGTCCTGCCCTTGCGCCAACACCTCGGAACCGATACTGCGGCCGATCAGGTACGCGCTATCGTCGGTGAGTGTCTCGTTATAGATACCGCGAATATCATAGGCCCGAAAAATCGAGGCGGGTATAGCGTGACTCATAACCTTTCCATTCTTACCGTGAGTGAACTGTACAATATGCATATAGGGTGTACGAATTGAACAGCGGCTTATTCGCCAGTATCAGCACTTGCTGCACAAATCATGTCACCCCAGTTTTGCTCGCAACGCGCCGCACCCGATAATACAGACTAATACGTGGGTGGTGATGCTTGTCGCGAGTCACCGGGGAGCCCCTGCTACCTTTAGCGATGCTGGCATAGCGCCAAAAAATGGGGCTACTCAAACTAGAGTGGGCGCCACAGCAGACACGCCAGCAAAGAAAATATCATGGGCAAAACGCATTCAGGGACTTGTCATGTCGGGCATACAGGCTTGCCAGGCGCCGCTTGAACTCCTGCTTGGCCCCATCATCCCCGTGAACCACCCGGATCTCCTCCGGCCAGCGCGTCATGCCCTCCACGAACGCCAGTAGATCAGCCTGATCCCCATGAGCAGAATAACCGCTAATAGACTCCACTGCCGCCTTGATGCTGTACTGGCTTCCCTCAAGCTCGACCCGGGCACCCTGCCCCCGGGACTGAATCGCCTTGCCCGGGGTGCCCTGCGCCTGGTAACCCACAAACAACACATTATGCCGGGCATCCTCAAGCATGGCTTTCAGGTAGTTGACGATTCGCCCGCCCGCACACATACCACTGGCAGCAATCACTACCGCAGGCCGGGCACTATCTGCCAAATGGCGCACCATACGCAAATGGGCGTCGTGACTGTCCACCGTCAACAACTGCCCAAAGGCCAACGGTCGGCGGCCCGCCACTAACCGCTCACGGGCCTCGTCTTCCCAATAGGGTGCCAGCTCCCGGTACACATCCGTAAAGCGACTGGCCAGAGGCGAATCCAGCACTATCGGCAAGGCGTTCCAATCAAGGAAATCATGCATGGCTGCCCGGCGATTGCGATGCAGGATATCCTCCAGCTCATACAGCAGCTCCTGGGTACGGCCAATGCTGAAAGCCGGAATCAGCACCGTACCACGATCTTTCAAGGCACGTACCAGCATCGCCTCCAGGCGCGCCTGACGCTCCTCCCTGCCCTGGTGAAGCCTATTCCCATAGGTACTTTCGATCACCAGCACATCGGCCTCAGCGGGCGACAATGGGGGAGGCAGAATTGGAGCGTCTGCGGCGCCAAGATCACCGGAAAACACCGTAATATGCCGGCTCTGCCAGCGACACTCAACAAACGCAGAACCAAGAATATGCCCGGCTCGCTGCAAGCGCACCTCCGTCCTCACCTCGCTTGGCAGCTCAATATCGTGCCAGTGATCGTAGGGCAGCGGCACCAGGCGCTCCTGGAGCATGTCGAGAAACTGCTCCACATCCGACGGCGACCGGCTCACTCCAAGCCGAAAGGCATCCTCCATGACTATCGGCAACAGCTTGGCAGAAGGCCCACTGCAATAAATCGGCCCGGAAAAGCCCTCCGCAAACAGCCACGGCAAGCGCCCCACATGATCAATGTGCACATGGGTCAGCACCAATGCCTGAATACGGGAAATATCGAAATCGATGGCAAGATTGTCTGCGCTGGCCCCACCCGGCCCCTGATCTCGTCCCTGAAATAGGCCGCAATCAATCAGCACCGACGCCTGCTCACCAATCACCCATTCATGGGCAGAACCAGTAACACCGGAAACCGCACCATGGTGCAGCACATAAGGAAAAGGCTCGTTCCGGCCTATAGAGGGACAATCCATGTCTTACTCGTCAATCAGTAGTAATGAGCCCCACCCGGTCGCTGCGCTCATCCAGATCATCGGGAACGGGGATGGTCTTTCGCTTTGCAAGCAAAGCTCCAACGGAACCCCGAAACCACAGAAACCACAGAAACCACAGAAACCGTTGGAGCCTTGCTCGCAAGGCGAGTTCACCGGCAAGTTCACAAAACAGGAAGCTTCGCCTGGCAAGCAAGGCTCCAACGAATCAGGAGTCCTTGAACGAACCGATATGCCGTGCCAGAGCCATGGATGACGCATCCAGACCGGATGCAGATTCCGGATCAGCAAGCACTGCCAGCATATCGGTGGCGATCATCTTGCCCATCTCCACGCCCCACTGATCAAAGGGATTAATCCCCCAGATCACGGCCTGCACGAACACCTTGTGCTCATACATTGCCAGCAGAGCCCCGAGCACGCGAGGAGACAATTCCTCCAGCACCAGCGTGGTACTGGGCTGATTGCCGTGATAACGCTTGTAAGGGGGAAGCGCCACTTTCAGGTCCAGGGCTCTCTCGCCGAGGGCCAGCAATCGGGATTGGGCCAGACAGTTGGCATTGGAAAGGGCGTGCTGGGCGTCCAGCTCAGCCGCTGCCTCGGAGTGCATATCCTCGGTATAACGCCGCGCGGTCATCAGGAATTCACAGGCGATCGGCTGAGTCCCCTGGTGCAACAGCTGGAAGAAAGCATGCTGGGCATTGGGCCCCACCTCTCCCCAGATCACCGGGCAGGTGTCGTATTCGACCGGTTCACCCGCCCGGGACACACTCTTGCCATTGGACTCCATCTCAAGCTGTTCAAGATAGGCAGGCAGATGCTTGAGGCGTCCGTCATAGGGCAATACGGCACGCGCTGAAATCTTCATAAAGTTGATGTTCCAGACATCTACCAACGCCAGCATCACCGGCAGATTGTCTTGCCAGGGTTGAGTCCGGCAGTGTTGATCCATGTCATGGGCTCCCGCCAGCAGCTCACGAAAGCCCTCCATGCCCACCGTCAAGGCAATGGGCAACCCAATGGCCGACCATAGCGAATAACGGCCACCCACCCAGTCCCAGAACTGCAGTTGATTGTAAGGAGTAATACCCCACGTCGACATGCGCTCGGCGTTCGCCGAAATACCGATGAAATGACAGCGCAGCAACGAAGCATTGTCGAAATCCAGCCCCAGGCCCCGCGCCAGCCACTGCCGGGCCGTCTTGGCATTGTGTAGCGTGTCCACGGTAGTGAATGACTTGGAGGAAACCAGAAACAGGGTGGTGCGAGGATTTAGCTCCTGCAACACCTGGGATACCTGACTACCGTCCATGGACGAGGCGAAATGAATCCGAGGCCGGGTCTGGCCTGTCGGAGGGAGACTCGACTGCAGCGCAAACGCGGCCATCAAGGGCCCAAGGTCGGACCCGCCAACCCCCACATTCACCACATCGGTAATGGCGTCACCCAGTACCCCACGCCAATGGCCCTTGAGGATCCGCTCGACCATCCCTTCCATGGCATCCAGCTGCTCGTGAACCTGCGGCGCCAGCTCTGCGGGCTCGCGCAGACACCAATGCTTGGCCGCACGGCCCTCGGTACAATTCACATCAGCCCCGGAGAACAAGGCATCCAGCCAATGGCGCAACTGTCGCTCATCTGCCAGCTTGACCAGCAAGTCCCGGCTCTCGTCGCTCATGCGCTGCTTGCTGAAATCAGCCAGCACACCGCAAGCATTCAGGCTGAAGCGCTCAAAGCGCGTTTGATCCGCCGCAAACCGATCCGCCAAATGCAGTGTTTTTTCCTGTCCGGCACGCTCTGCCAGTTGAGACCAGATCGTACTGATAGTGAGAACATCCTGTTCCGGTACCATGTTTAGCGCCCTATTCCTCTATACACCAGACCCTGTTCCCTGACAAAAGCAGGCTCATAAATATTACGGCCATCCAGTATCAGCGGCTGACGCATGGCACGCTTCAGTCGCTGCCAATCCGGGCTCCAGTAAGGCTTCCACTCTGTGATCAACATCAGTGCATCCGCCTCTTCCGCAGCGTCATAGGGGTCGTCACACAACGTCAGAGCACCACGCCCCCGCGCCCAGTTTTCCAGATCCGGCAGCGCCCTGGGATCATGGGCCATTACCTCGACCCCCTGAGCCCACAATGCCTCAATCACTTTCAGCGCAGGCGCATTGTCTACGCGATGGGTGCCCGGCTTGAAGGCCACACCCCACAGCGCCACCTTCTTGCCCGATACATTGCCCTGATAAAACTGCCAGAACTTGCGGAACAACACTTCCTTCTGACGCTCATTGGTCTGCAACACACGCTCTAACAGGCCAGGCTCGGCGGCGCGTTCATTCAAGGCATCCACCAGTGCCAGCACGTTGCTGCTCAGGCCGGGGCCACCAAAACCACAGCCAGGGTAAAGGTAAGACTCACCAATTCGCGGATCGGCACCCATGGCCACTCGCACCACATCAATATCTACGCCCAGGGATTCAGACAGGCTGGCCATATCATTCATGTAGCTAATACGGGTGGCCAGGATCCCGCTGATAGCCAGTTTGGCGAATTCAGCCTCACGCAGGCTCATCACCTGGATCACATCCTTGCGGCGGTTGAAGGGGCGCAGCAGCTCTCGAACCAGCGCCTCGCCCTCGCCATCTTCACACCCCAGCAGAATACTGTCCGGGCGGGTAAAAGTCTGGAAGGCATTCCCTTCCTGAATCAAATCCGGCAAAGCCACCAGAACAGCGCGGGTATCAATCTGCTTGATCATGTCCCGCAGCAACTCGGAAGAGCCCACCGGCCCCACGGTCTGGTTCACAATCACACCACAGCCGGAGGAGGACGCCAGACGACTTACCAGTGCCTCTGCTACCCCCTGCTCTCCGGGCTGCAAGGCCAAAAACACCGCATCCGGAATATCCCGCGGCACATCCTCCCAGAAGCCCGTTATCAAGCGGCCGCTTTCAAGCTGCTCGGCAAAGAAGCGGTCCAGCCCCTGCTCGCGAAACAGGGGGAGCCCCTGGGCAAGCCGGTCACGAGATGCAGGCTCAACCACACACCAGTTAACCTGATGCCCCGTCTGCGCCATGGCAGTAGCGGTTACCTGGGCACACAATGTGTCGCCATAAACTGTTATCTGCATAGGACCTCAGCTGTGAGCTGTGAGCGATGAGCTTTCAGAAAAACAACCTGGCCTGCGGCCAGTAGGAATAAAATCACTTGAGCTTGCGCATGATAGCGAAGAGCATTTTGGAAAGCTGCTCCACTTCCTCTCCCCACTTTTTGCTCACGTGCTCGGGTATGTACCCGATTCTATAACCAATGATCAGCTGGGTTTTGAGCTCTCCGGCTGATCCTTTCGCATAGTTTAGAAACTGGGCTTTTTCCTTCTCAGAAGACCGCCCAAAACCCTCGGCGATATTTGAAGGCAAAGACAACGATGACCGAGTTATTTGATCTCTGAACCCAAAATCACGGTGCCCGGCAAAGTGCCGATAAATCTCAACACTCAAATCAACAGATCTTCTCCAAAGATCCAAATTTCCCAGTCGCATCCTTGCTCCTTAATTTAAAGTCACCATCCATGGGAACTATTTGGGGTTTTCCTATCAAACAGCTCACAGCTCACAGCTCACAGCTCACAGCTCACAGCTCACAGCTCACAGCTCACAGCTCACAGCTCACAGCTCACAGCTCACAGCTCACAGCTCACAGCTGATAGCTGTCAACCCAGCTCGGCGGCCATCATCGCACGCACCTGCTCGCCTAACTCGGGGTGGCGGGCAGCGAAATGGAAAATCGCCTGTAAATACCCAGCCTTGTTACCGCAATCGAAAGTCCGGCCGCGCATAGCATAGGCGTCCACGGGCGCCCGCTCCATCAAGGTCGCAATGGCATCGGTGAGCTGGATCTCGTTCCCCGCACCTGGTGGGGTCTCAGCCAAAATGCCCATGATCTCACCCGGCAGCACATAGCGCCCCACCACAGAAAGGCGTGATGGCGCATCTTCAACCGCGGGCTTCTCGACCACCGCCGTCATGGGCGCACTTTCACCGGGAGCGGGTACCTCACCCTTCAGGGCCACAATACCGTATTGGCCCACTCGCTCTTTCGGGACTTCCTCGACCATAATCTGAGCAGCACCACTGGCATGATACCTCTCAACCATGACCCCGAGATCCTCCTTCTGGCCATCCCAGTCCACCAGCACATCCGGCAATAACACTGCAAAAGGCTCATCGCCTACCACCGGCGCCGCACAGGCTACAGCATGGCCCAGACCCAACGCCCGATGCTGGCGGATCGAAATCACACTCACATCATCCGGCAGAATACCGCGCACCTCGGCCAACAGCGTATCCTTGCCCTTGGCCTCCAGCAGGTTCTCCAGCTCGAACTGGGTATCGAAGTAGTCTTCTATGGCCGTCTTGGCGGAATGCGTTACAAGAATGATGTCCTTGATCCCTGCTCTCACGGCTTCCTTCACCACGTATTCGATGGCAGGCCGATCCACAATGGGCAACATTTCCTTGGGAATGGACTTGGACGCCGGCAGCATGCGCGAACCGAAGCCCGCCACCGGTAAAACCGCTTTTTTAACCATCACTCCCTCTTTTCAACAGCCGTTTACCCAGCCACAAAACTGACAGCCCAACAATCGTGCCAACCGCGTTACCGGTCACGTCATTCCAGCTGGTAGAGCGGTATGGAATCCACAGCTGGGCCAGTTCAATCAAGCCGCCTAACACCATCAAAAGCACAAAAATCCATATGAAAGGCATCCCGTTGCAGCCTAGCAACAGGGCAATCAGGGCACAAAAGAACAGATGCGCGTACACATCAATACCGCCCAGCGACAACGCCTTACTTACCGTTTCTCTCATCTCGCCTGGCAACATGGCACCACACACAAACAACAAAGTGATGACAATTAGGAGAGAAATTCGCCAGACACTACTCATAATTCACTCAGCCGTCATCACGCACGCCAGGGCTGTCAATACCCGAACCATAGAACGCAGGCGTATTCATCTATCCAAGCAGGATGCAGTCCTTCAGTATACTCCCTGCAATCTCAACCGACACAGCCAAGAATCTATACCGCCCCTATTCGGAGCGGCGATTCTGCCGCGAAAGGTATTTCATGCCTTTCCCTTTGATCTTCCTTGTAGCTTGCAGCAGTTTTCTGTCATTCCTCGAAGCTAGCAGCTAGAAGCTCATAGCTGTTTTTCGCATTTCCTCGTCGCGAGAAGCTGCTACTAAAAAGCCGCACCCGACACCAGGCACGGCTTTTCCAGGTCTGCTGTGGGAACATAGCGTAGCGAAGTAACGCACCCAGCGCAGCCCAGCGGCACTTTAGTCCCTATCGCTTGCAAGCATACCCGGAAGGGCCAAGAGAGCGCCCACCGATCAAACGATGGCGGCGATCAGCTGCTTCACACAGGCTTCGATATCGTTTTCGGCGGTGTTGATCACCACTTCCGGCTTCTCCGGCGCCTCGTAGGGGCTGTCGATACCGGTGAATTCCTTGATGATGCCCTGGCGTGCCTTCTGGTACAGGCCCTTGGGGTCACGCTTCTCGCACTCTTCCAGCGGCGCGTCCACGAACACCTCGACAAACTCGCCGTCGTCGAACAGCGCACGGGCAGAATCCCGGTCCGCACGGAACGGGCTGATAAACGCGGTCACCACAATCAGACCCGCATCCACCATCAGCTTGGCCACTTCGGACACACGACGGATGTTCTCGGTGCGGTCTTCATCGCTCATGCCCAGATTCTTGTTCAGGCCATGGCGCACGTTATCGCCATCTAGCAGATAGGTATGCCTACCCTGCTCAGTCAGCGCCACTTCCAGCGCATTCGCCAGCGTAGACTTGCCAGAACCAGACAGCCCCGTCAGCCAGATACACTTCGGTTTCTGGTCCTTCACCTTGGCACGGTCAGCCTTGGTCACATTGGACTCATGCCACACCACGTGGGCTTTGGATTCGTTCGCTTTTTCTTGGTACGGGGAAGACATATATACCTCTCTGTTTTCGAAGAGTAGCTGCGAGCTACGAGCTTCTAGCTGCTAGAAAAACACAACCGGACCTTCGGCCCGGAGCCTCAAATTCACTTCAGTTTTCGCATTATCGCAAAGAGCATTCTTGATAGCTGATCGACCTCATCTCCCCACCTCTTGCTCATCGCATCAGGTATATACCCAATCCTGCTGCCAATGATTAGCTGGGTTTTCAACTCACCAGCCGAGCCTTTCGCGTAGTTCAAAAACAAAGCCTTCTCTTTCTCCGACGCTCTCTCAAAGCCCTCGGCAATATTAGAAGGCAGAGACAACGAAGAGCGAGTGATCTGATCCCTGAAACCGAAATCACGATGCCCTGCGAAATGCCGGTAAATCTCCACACTAAGATCCACCGAGCGCCGCCATATCTCCAAGTTTTCCAAACGCATCCTTGCACCTATTCCACTCAAGCCCCCATCCTTAGGAACTTTTCCCAATCTCTCTATCCAACGAGCGTAGCTCGTAGCTCGTAGCTCGTAGCTCGTAGCTCGTAGCTCGTAGCTCGTAGCTCGTAGCTCGTAGCTCGTAGCTCGTAGCTCGTAGCTCGTAGCTCGTAGCTAGAACCCCCAGACAAGGGGTATCACCGCCAACGTAATCACCGCCACCACCACACTCATCGGAAACCCGATTTTCAGGTAATCGCGGAAGGTATAGCCGCCCGGGCCCATGACCATCAGGTTGGTCTGGTAGCCCAGTGGGGTCATGAAACTTGCTGAGGCGGCGAACATGACCGCAACGATGAAAGGCATGGGGCTGACGCCCAACTGCTCTGCTACCCCCAGGGCGATGGGGAAGACCAGAACGGCGGCAGCGTTATTGGTGATCATCTCGGTGAACATGGCGGTCAGCAGGTAGACAATCACAAGTGCCAGCCAAGGCGAAAGCCCACTGTCCGGGATCACCTGCTGCACAATCCAGGCGGCAGCACCGCTGCTTTCCATGGCGCGTCCCAGTGCGAAAGAGGCACCGATCACCACCAGCACTGGCAGATTCACACTCACGTTCATGCGTGAGCGGTTTACTGTTACACAGCGGGTTACCAGTAGCAGGCCCGCAGCCAGCAGAGCGGCTTCCAGGGTAGAGGCCAGCCCCAGTACATTCGCCATCACCATGGCCACCAGCACCCCGACAGCAACCGGCGCGCGACGGAAATCCGGTGGCGTGGAATCCTTCAGCGGACTGACCAGCATGAAATCCCGGCGGTAGCGATACTGCTCCACAAACTGCTCACCGGTTTCCAGCAGCAGGGTATCGCCCACCTTCAGCACCAGCTCCCCTACCTTGCCGGGCAGCCGCTGGCCGCTGCGGCTGATACTGAGAATGGCGGCCTGGTAACGGGTACGGAAGCCCGTTTCTTTTACCGTCTTACCGATACCCGGAAACTCCGGGCTCAACACCACTTCCACCAGATGCCGCTGGTGATTGTTCAAAGCCAGCTTGTGCGCACCGCCATGGGCCGCCTGCAGGCCGTTGATCCGCTGCAATTCCCGGGCACACTCCGGTACCCCGACAAAAGCCAGCAGATCCCCTTCCTGCAGGGTCATCTCCGGCCCCACCGCCGGGAACAGACGCTCGCCACGCTGGATCTCGGTGAGATACCCATAGGTCAGGTTACGCAATCCCGCATCCTGAATGGAGCGCCCCGCCAGCGGACTACCCTTCGCTACCAGCATTTCCACATGGTATTCGCGGGCATGCTCCCACTGTTCCACCATGCCCTCACGCTCGGGCAGCAGAAAACGGCCAGCCAGCAGCAGAAACAACGAGCCGCCCAGTAGCACGGGAATCCCCACCCAGGCCACATCAAAAATCCCGAACGCCTCCATGCCTCTTTCCTGTACCAGGCCATCCACCACCAGGTTGGTACTGGTGCCGATCAGGGTACAGGTGCCACCGAGAATGGCCGCATAACTGAGCGGCAACAGCAACTTCGACGCAGACAGACGCAGGCGCTGGGCCCACTCCTGCACCGCCGGAATCATCATCGCCACCACAGTGGTGTTATTCAGGAAGGCACTCAGCAGAGAGGCCGGCGCCACCAGCCGTAACTGGCTGGCAAACACAGATTTCGGCTGGCCCAGCAAACGGTGCGCCACCCAGTAAATGGCACCAGTATCCCGCAAGGCCGCCGCCACCACATAAAGGGCAGCAATGGTCATCAGCCCGGGGTTGGCAAAGCCGGACAGCGCCTCACCAGGAGACACCACCCCGGTCACCAGCACCATCACCAGCGCAGCCATCATGGTGATATCCGCCGGCACCCGATTACTGGCCAGCGCCCCCAGCACCGAAGCCACAATCAGCAGCGTTATCACGATATCCAGATTCACGGGGCGAATTCCCTCAGAAGGCCAACGGGGCCATGGGTTGCGCAGAAAAAGGTCATTTTACAGGGAAAAAGATATAAAAAAAGGGGCAGGCTAGTTCAAAATCTTATAAGGAAAGAGCGCAGAGATGCGACAGAAAGAAGACGTTTCGCGGCTAAACGGCTGGCCCCTCAAAGCCTGACCTGTTCTGTGGGAGCGGTGGTTCCACCGCGATACTGCGCCGGAGGGGGCGAGGTCTTTTCGCGGTGGAACCACCGCTCCCACAGAATGCAGACGTTGAAGCTCTGAGCGAAAAAACTATCAGTCCGCCAGAGCCCGATTATCCGACACCAGCCTGGGCAACTCCCGGGTCTGCATGCTTTCCAGCGGGCGGCTACCATTGGTACCCGGCTCGTACCCTGCCACATAGCTGCGCAGCAAGGACTTCAGCGCCACCTTGTCGCCCTTCTCCAGAGCCTTGCGGAATGACTCCAGGGCGAACTGGATTTCATCCCAGCTCAGCCGCTCCTCGGTGGCCTGCATGATCATTTCATGCTCGGTGCCTACACTGCACTCACCGATCAGCAGCTCTTCATAGAGCTTTTCGCCCGGGCGCAGGCCGGTAAAGGCGAGCTCGATATCACCGCTAAGGGTCTCGTCGTCTTTCACGGACAGGCCCATCAGGTGAACCATGGTCCGCGCCAGATCCACGATCCGAACCGGCTCGCCCATATCCAGTACAAACACCTCGCCGCCTTTGGCCATGGCCCCGGCCTGAATCACCAGCTGGGAGGCTTCGGGGATGGTCATGAAATAACGAATCACGTCAGGGTGAGTCACCGTTATCGGCCCACCGCGCTGAATCTGATCCCGGAACAGTGGCACCACGGAGCCGGAAGAGCCCAGCACATTGCCAAAGCGCACCATGGAAAAAACCGTCTCGGAGCCACGGTCCGCCATGGCCTGCAGCACCATCTCGGCAAAACGCTTGGTCGCCCCCATCACGTTGGTGGGGCGCACTGCCTTGTCGGTGGACACCAGGATAAAGTGCTTCACGCCTGCGGACTCAGCCCCCTGAGCCGCTTCCAGGGTACCCAGAATATTATTGCGCACCCCGGCGGAAGGGTTGCCTTCCACAATCGGCACATGCTTGTAGGCGGCGGCATGATAAACCGTATCCACACGGTACTCCCGGCACACCCGCTCGATGTGCCCCCGGTTCACCACCGAGCCCAGCATGGGAAACAGCTCCACCTGCAGCCCTTTGGCGTCGATATACGCCGCCATCTCTTTCTCAATGGCGTACAGGCTCAGCTCGCTCTGCTCAAACAGAATCAGGCAAGACGGCTTCAACTTCAGAATCTGTCGACACAACTCGCTGCCAATAGAGCCGCCAGCCCCGGTGACCAATACATGCTTGCCGCTGATACAACGATGCAGCAACTCCGGCTTGGGCGGCACCGAATCACGGCCCAGCAGATCCTCGATGGAAACATCCTTGATCTCTTCAATACGCGCTTTGCCGCTGGCGATATCGGAAAACGCAGGTACCGTCTGCACCTTCACATTCAGGGTTTCCAGCCAGCGCACAATAGCCATTCGCTGGGAACGGCTCAGCGACGGGACGGCTAACAAGACCGAGGTCACCTTGCCGCGCCGGCAGGCTTTCTCCAACGCCTCGCGGTCCACCACTGGCACCCCGGCCAGCAAAGTACCCTGCTTGTTAAAGGCATCATCCACCACCATGACAGGGAACATTTCAACACAGGACTGCAGGCCAGCCACCAACTGGGCACCGGCACCACCGGCACCAAACACGGCCACCGGCTGACGATTCAGCGCCCCACCCAGCACGTGCACCAGGAAGCGCCGCATCACAAAGCGGCTACCGCCCAAGTACAACATGCTGAGCATGCCCCAGATCAGGAACACCGAACGGGGCACCGCAGCATCCGGGATCATGTAAGACGCCGCAGCCAGCACAACGACAGAGGAAAACACCCCCGTCAGCATGGACCAGGCCACTTCCGCGCCCAGGTAGCGCACAATAGACTTGTAGAACCCCGCCATATACAGGGCCGGGATCAACACCAACGGCGCAACCAGGAAAATCCAGAGATCATGAATCGGCGGGCTAAACGAGTTGAAGCGAAGAGAAAACGCCATCCACACCAATAGGGGCACCGCCAACACATCAGCCGTGAGCATTACCGCGCGCTTGGAGCGACGAGTGAGAGAAATTAGCCGGTAAACAGAAGGGTACAAAAATGTAGAAGGCATCAGGTCCATCCATGTGACCAAGCGAGTCAGCGTTAGCGCTGAATCTTAAACTAGCTAATGTGACAGAAAGCACATTCCTGAATCAAGGAATGCATTATAGGCGCTTTTTGGCATTATCCAATGGCCATTTATGCTATGAATACAGTTCATAACAAGATTTCACCACTTAGCCAATCATTTCGCCCCAAAACCGTCGGCGACCGCACCAGCAAGATCAAAGGGCTGTGCGATGACTTACAAACCAACCAGCCCAGCCGCCAATCGAACTGTAAGCAAAAACCTACAAAAGCCCGCGCGTTCCACCGACATTCAGCACTCTCGAGAGCCTCTACCCTAAGCAAACAGCATTGGCCTTCCACCTGTAGGAGCTTGCTTGCAAGCGAACCCGACAACGACAACGCACCCAGCAACAAAGCAAGATTCCCGAATGAAATCGCGTTTATTCCGTTACCTTCGCGCCAGCCCCGCAGCCACCAATGGCAGGCATAACGAAACACCAGCAACAGGGCTAAGCCCCCGTAGGAGCTATGCTTGCATGGCGAACAACGCTTCACTCAGCATGCAAGCACTGGCTATTCGCGACGCCCCCCCCTTTCGTCTAAAGTGCACTTGGCACGATACCCCGCCACGATCCACTAAAATCAAACCGCCTGCGCCATCACCTTGCGAATAGCAGAACATGTCTTCTCAATCTCAGCGTCGGTCAATGTAGGATGAACCAGAAACATCAATGACGACTCACCTAGCGCCTTTGCCACAGGCAACCGCTCTTGCGGCCCAAGCCCAAGATCCGTAAACGCCTTCTCAAGATACACCTCAGAACAGGATCCGGAAAAACAAGGCACGCCTTCAGCCACGATAGCATTCATGATGCGATCCCGATCCCAGCCCTTAGCCAGGTTAGCCTGATCCGCAAACACATAACACTTGTACCCGGCATGACCAATCTCATCCGTCAAGGTCGGCACTCGCAAACCGGGTAACGACGCCGCCACCTCCCAGACCGCCCGACAATTAGCCTGCCGCGCCTGCGTCCACTCAGCCATCCGCTGCAACTGAATCAGCCCAATGGCCGACTGCATCTCCGTCAGGCGCCAATTCGTGCCCACCGACTCATGCAACCAGCGAAAGCCAGGTGGGTGCTCGCGCTCATACACCGCATCCCAGCTTTTGCCGTGATCCTTGAAGCTCCACATGCGCGACCACAAATCACGATCATTACAGGTGACCATGCCACCCTCACCGCCGGTACTCATAATCTTGTCCTGACAGAACGACCAGCACCCCACATGCCCCAGGCCACCTACCGGCTTGTCCTTGTAAGTCGCACCATGGGCCTGGGCACAGTCTTCAATCACGAACAGATTGTGCTCCTCGGCCAGGGCCATGAAGCCATCCATATCACAGGGCCAGCCCGCAAGATGCACACAGACAACCGCTTTGGTCTTAGGGGTAATCACAGCGGCAACCGTTTCAGGGGTAATGTTCTGGGTATCCGGGTCCACATCCGCAAACACCGGCGTGGCCCCGGCATTGATCACAGAAGTCGCAGACGCCAGGAAGGTCCGCGGCGTCACCACCACCTCGTCACCAACGCCGATACCCAGCCCCTGCAGGGCCAGATCCAGCGCCAAGGTGCCGTTGGCCACCGCAATGGCATATTCGGTACCGGCAAAGGCAGCGAATTCACGTTCGAATTCACGCCCCTCCTGACCGGTCCAGTAATTCACCTTGTTAGAGAGGAGTACGCGGGACACCGCATCAGCTTCCTCCTGAGAAAAGGAAGGCCAGGGGGAGAAAGGGCCGTTAAGCATAAGAAATTGGATTCCGTTCAGTATCAAAAAATAGCCTGAAACAGGCCATCACAGCGTTGTGATGTGTAATTGCAGCAGCCTTACCAACAATGAATAATCCGGCACATCCTGCCGAGCAGCCCGACAAGCCTGAGCCATCTGCTCACCAGAGATAGCCCACCACTCAAAAGCATAGCCAGACAGTTCGGCCAGTTGGTCAATCAAAATACGTTGAGTTCTGCCATTCCCTTCCCGAAAAGCATGAACAAGATTGATTCGCCCGAGGTAATAGGCCGCGCGCTCAGCAAAGGCCTTGGCCTCAAGCGTGCGTAATAGTCCCTCACCATGCAGGTCACGGAAAATCTCATGGGCGATCGTCTCTACCATGGAGTAAGGGAGGAACAGCTTTCCTCCCTTACCAATTTCGGTACGCCGCAACTCTCCCGCCCACGGATAAACGTTGCCGAACAAGGCCGCATGGATTGCACATAAATGCGCCAAATCAAAGGAGGGGGTAATTGGAAAGGCAATCAACTGGGCATATGCCACAGCGCTAATATCTGCTTCGGCCTGGTTTAATCTAGCGGTATCCGTAATACCGAGGCTGTTAACAAGACAGGATGAACCCGGTATGAGATAAGGATCTTCATCCTGAAGATCATAATTCTGATAATCGGCGTCCATGCTTCAGCCAGCCGGCTCAACCTGCCGATACTGCTCAACCAACGCATCAATCGCCACAGAAGCAGGCTCACTTCCCCGAGCCACACGCAGCATCTTTGCGCGGGCATCACGGGATAGTTGAACATTCTCAATCGCCATAGACCCGACGGCCTGAGCAACCTTGAAGGCAACTGTTTGATTTTTAGAGCGTTTCATAGAGCAAGCCCCACCAAAATACCGGTTAGCCATATCATAACAGGGAAAATCCTCGATTACACAGACCGCGCCAGGGTGCCATTGGCCACGGCAATGGCCTGCCCAGTACCAGCGCAGGCAGCGAATTCACGCTCGAATTCACGCACCTCCTGGCCAGCCCAGTAATTCACCTTGTTAGAGATGAGTACGCGGGACACCGCATCAGCTTCTTCCTGGGTAAAGGAAGGCCAGGGAGAAAATGGGCCGTTAAGCATGGAAAACCTCAGAAAAAATTATTGCGGACGTGCAGGCGTACCCACCACCGTCAAACCATCTTGAATATCAGATACCACAGTGGCACCGGCACCCACCGTCACATTAGAGCCAATGCTGGCACCCTGCCTCACCTGACAACCGATACCAAGCCAACTGTGCTTACCAACTGTTACCGAACCTGCCAGGGCCGTTCCAGGGCAAACATGACTATAAGCACCAATCCTACAATCATGATCAATCGCCGCCCGAGTATTCACAATCACACCTTTGGCAATGTGGGTGTCCGCATTGATCACTGCACCGGCAACCACCAGCACGCCCGACTCAAGCATGGCGTACTGGCTTACCGAAGAGTCCGGATCGATGAGGGTTACCAACGGCAAACCGCGGCCGAGCAACCACTCGCTCCACCGCTGCCGAGCCTGACTATTGCCGATGGCCACAAAATAGCTATCGCAGTCATTGGACTCTGCGTCCTCCGGCAAACCCAGCAATGGCCAGTGGGCGTGAGTCTGTTCAGAGGGACCAAAACGTGGGTCCAAAAAAACCACCTCGGACCAACCCGCCCGCTCAGCCGTATCGGCCACCACCTTGCCGTGACCTCCGGCACCAATGATGCCAAGACGACGACTCATTGGTCGTTCCCGGTAAACCGAGTCATGGTTGCCTCACCATCCTGATTAATGTCATCCCGCTTCACTACCTTCCACACCGTCAGGAAAATAATCTTGATATCCAGCCACAGCGTGCGGTTCTCTACATACCACACATCCAGCTCGAACTTCTCTTCCCAGGTTAAGGCATTGCGACCATTGATTTGCGCCCAACCGGTAATCCCAGGGCGCACCACATGGCGGCGGGCCTGGCGCTCGGTGTAAAGAGGCAAATACTCCATCAACAAAGGGCGTGGGCCGACCAGACTCATATCTCCCTTCAAGACATTCCACAGCTCCGGCAACTCATCCAGGCTGCTGGAGCGAAGAAACTGGCCGAAGCCGGTAAGTCGCTCCGCGTCCGGCAGCAGCTCGCCATTGGCATCGCGCGCATCAGTCATGGTGCGGAACTTGGCCATCTGAAACGCCTGCCCTGCCCTGCCGGGGCGGGTCTGTCGAAATAACACCGGGCTGCCCAGCTTGATTCTCACAAGCAAAGACAACAGAACAATGACTGGCGCCAGCAGCAGCAACCCCGCCATGGCCCCTAAAATATCCATCAACCGTTTCATGTCAGCCCCATTTCCCCGAGCATCACCGCATTCACCTTGTGAACATCGTACTTGTCTTCCGCCATCTGCCGCGAGCGAGCGCCCATTGCGGTCACCCGTGCAGGGCTCTCGACAAGCTTGATCATGGCCGCAGCCAGCGCAGACACATCCTGAACCGGCACAAGATAACCGTTATCTCCGTGCACCACCGTCTCACGGCAGCCAGGAGCATCAGTAGTAATCACCGCCCGCCCCATGGCCATGGCTTCCAACACGGTGCGGGGGGTGCCCTCACGGTAGGAAGGCAGCACATACACGCTGCTATCACTGATCGCCGGGCGCACATCAGAAAGCTTGCCCAGGAACTCGATCGTCCCGCCCGCAATCCACGCATCCAGCTCAGCCTGGCTAATGGCATCCGGGTTGTCATCAATCCAGCCCACCAGCCGAAACGTCACACCCGGATAACGCTGCTTCACCTGGGCCGCCGCCTGGGCATATTCACGCACACCCTTGTCCCCAAGCAAACGCGCAATCAGCAAAAAAGAAGGTTTTTCGGGTAACGCGGCGACCGTATATTCCGCCACATCCACCCCGGAGCCATTCACTACACGGGATGGAATGGCAGGCTTCAGCAAAGAGAATTCCCGGAATAGCGCTTCGTCGTCAGGGTTCTGGAAGAACACAAGCCGATTGCGGGAAAGCGAAAACCGGTACAGCTGCTGAATCAACATACGCAGTAACTTACGCAAGCCCGTTGCCTCACCGGTAAAGGCATAGCCCAGCCCTGTAATCAGCGCAAAGCGGTTCGTTACCCCCGCCATCCAGGCAGCCAGGGAACCATAAATCACCGGCTTGATGGTATAGCCCAGCACATAGTCCGCGCGGATCTGCCGCATCAACTTGCGCAGAGCGGACAAGGCTGACAGATCCTTGAGTGGGTTCATGCCCGTCCGCTGGAGCGGAATGTCATGTACCTGGACACCTCGTGCGTTCAGCTGTGTCGCTATATCGGAATAAGGATCAAGATCAGGAACGGCCACATGGACTTCACAACCCGCAGACAACAGCGCCTCGATCAAAGGGCCACGAAACTTGATCAACGAATCCGGAAAGCTGGCCACAAGTAGAAAAACAGACTTCGTCATCGGCGCCCCCAGCCCAATGACACCGGTGCAGCTTCGGCTGGCACCCGTGATCGTCCAATGACTGAAATCAACAGAAAAATTAACATTGGAGCGAACATCCATTTCTGGCGCAGTGCAATGCCAAGATTAGCCGTGGTCATGGCCAGAATCAGCCAGGCACCCAAAGAATAGATCCACAGGAACATGCGGTTATGTGCTACAAGATGAGCCGGTAAAGGCTTACGGATTAATGCCCAGCCGCCGGCAACAAAAAGGAATAACAAAATAGTGTTATCCAGTGCAGCCGCCAGGGAAAAGAGATTGCGAGCCTCTATAACTGTAGGCCGGAAAAGGTAAGTAAACATCTGGACAGGTGGGCTCATGCTCGAAATATCAACAGCACCACCGCCCTTGAGGTTATGCCCCTGACGCCCTTCAATGTACTGCATGACGTCCTGAGCACCAGCATCTTCGCCTACACCCGCATAATTAAGGCCGAGGGGGACAAGGTACGCCGCTGCAACAATGGCAACACCGCCCAACACCACACGTTGCGGTAACGGTATACCCCGCTGAAACACAAACGACCCGGCCAGACCAAGCCCGAGCATGCCCGCCATGTGAGGGCGAACCAGCAACATTAATAGCATAGCCACTACCAGTAGCCACCAACGGCGCCTTAAGCCCAATGCAGCCCATAGAGCCAGGCCCATGGCGCAGAAAGACAAGGCATCTTTACCGAGACCGGAAGACCAAAAACTGACTGAGGGCAGAAACACAATCAGTGATGCCAGAAGTCGGATATTACGGGACTTGTCCCGGGTCACCTCTCTAAGAGCGGCATCAAAAGCCAACAATCCAATGAAGCCAAAAACCTGGAAAAACAGTGAACACCCAAGAAACGACAGGCCAAGCCCTTGTGAAAGAAAGGATACGACATACCGAACACCCAGGGTTCCAAAAGCGAACCCCAAATCGCCAGACAGACTGGAGCGGAAATACATCATTGCATCACCGCCAAAATTGATCACATACGCAAGATAGACCAGAGAGAACAGCGTGTGCCATAGATATAACGCCATCGCACGTGACAGAGACACCCTGAAGTATCGACGAAGAGACAACGTCAATATGACGCCCGTTAGAAAAACAAAAAGAGCGGAGACAAGTTGAAGCCCATCCGACGCTAAATCACTCAACATCCACCTCCGTGGATGCAAAGCAGGATTCCAGGGCTGCAAGCTGGCTTTTAATCGAGTAATGACTTTCGACAGCAGCGCGGCCTGCAGCGCCAAACTCATCACGCATAGCATTACTACCAATGAGCGTAATGAACGCCTTTTCCCAGTCGTTCAGCGTTTCAGCAAGCAGTCCACACCCGGCACCCTCAACAATGCTCGGGTTTACCCCCACAGGGCTCGCGACAACAGGAACTCCCGAGGCCATATACTGAATCAGCTTGTAGCCGCACTTCCCCTTTTCCCAGGGCCCATCCTCAAGCGGCATAATCCCGATATCCATTTCTCGGATCATCTCTGCCTCCGTATCCTCCGACCAAGGGGATACGTGAACATTAATGCCCGATAGGCGGCCAGCGATCTCCGCAGTCGCTCCCACCAATAGAAGGCAAAAGTCATGGGTGTTGCCCAATTTCTGCAGAACGGGAAGTAATTGCTCAACATACTTTTGGGTGGAGGGGGAACCGATCCATCCTACCGTAATCGGGTCACCAGCATCGTTGCCCACGGAATAACGACGATGATCCACCACGGTTGGGATCACAACAACACGCTTCGCACCGGCAAGCCTGGCCCGCTCAGCCAGATACTCATTGCCTGCAATCACACAAGCGGCATGACGCATGACCGTATCAATCTTTTTACCAAGCAAACAACGAATCCATGTGTTACCCGACAAGTCGTAATTATGAAAAATGGCGTCATCATAATCGACCACATATCGTACCCCAATCCAGGACAGCAGCACTTCAACCCAAGCGGGCATATAGGGGAAAAGCTCTTTTTCGAACCAGATAACCCGGTAACGAAAAAAACCGGATATCACAACAAAACGGCGTAGATAGGCCAAAACCATTGCAACGCGAGACCGACCCTGCCCGGAATAAAGCGAATCCAGATAGGCTTCATCAAACAATGGCTTAACCGTAAACTCCCACCCACTCTCTTCCAGAAAAGGCAGATACTGAAAGGTCCGCAGCCGGGAACTGGCCCCTTTTCGCGCATACTTGGGCAGCACTAGCACACGCCTGTTCATGCTTGATCCTTGATAGACAAAAGCGCTTTGCGATAAGCCTCAACACTGGATTCAAGTGAAAAATGTGCTACACCCACTGAGCGACAGTGGGCACGGAAATCATCTCGACTGGGCAGCACCTGGTTTATGAACCAATCGGAGACTGATGCCAGAGTTTGTTTATCCCCATCATCAACCAAGTAACCTGCCTGGGAATCAATAAAGTGAGAATCCCCAACACCACGTGTTGCCACTACGGGCACACCACAGAGCAAATACTCGCCCAACTTGATCGGAGCAACCCCTTGCATGGAAAACGTCGGTTCACGAAACGCCAAGCCAAGATCTGCCGCCGCAAGCCAGGCTGGCACTTCATTGGCATCAACACGCATCACCGTCATAGAGGCAGTAAGGGCTTTATCACTACCAGAGGCCAAATCAATCATCACCTCGGGTGAGCCTGTCAGCACAAGAAAATGTGAATCAGGTCGGGACTGCCGTATGAGCTTGAACAAACTGAGCATCGAATCTGGGCAGTACTGAGGCCCAAGAGAGCCCGCATAAACAATTAAAGGGGCGTCTGCAGCTATACCCAGCTTCTCTTTAACTCCCAAACGCTCAGCGATATCTCCTGGGTCGAAAAGGGATTTATTCCGACCATTACTGACAATATGAAACTTGGCCAAGGAGGTGCCAGCACCGGCCCTGGCCTGAAGAACAGAAATAGCTTTGTGGGACCGAGTGAGGACAACATCTGCACGGCGTACCGTCTGTGCTTCAATATCTCTCAGGACTCTATGAACAAGATTCGATGGAGACTGCCCTGCAAAATCAACACGCTCATCAAGCGGTAGTCCATCAGCATCAAATACAAGCTTTTTATTATTGCCGCGTAAAGCGATAAGTGTGCTCAACGCCGGTAACGTACTTCTAGGCAGCACGATATCAATACTGTGCTGCTTGATGGCTTTCCTGATATGCATAAACCCCATTAAAGAGGTAATTACACTACCAAGGGCAACTGGATTTCTAATAATATTTACAGATGTATAACCACACCCACTCTCTTCGCAAATCTGTCGACGGCGTGTTATTACATCATTTGTGGCCCATGAAAACTGCAGGATATAAAAATCAAAACCATATTCTCTGAGGCGTGAAAATATTGGCAAGAAAAGACTCTCTAAATAAGTGACCTGAGGTCCATCCCAAGTTACAAAAAGAATATTCATGTACTAAACTCCTGACCTCTCACGTCCCCATAAAGAAATCAGTTCTGGCCTTCCCAAGGCATGCGCCAGCTCTTCCATCGATTGCTTATAATATTCATCTAACAAGATTAGAGCGTTACGATCACAACTATCTATTAAAATTTTCTTATTGCTTTTTTGTAAACGCCAATAAACCTGAGCAATAAAACGCCGAAAAAAACCACCAAACTGGACTTTTTTTGCAATCCTGGTGGCAAATCGATGAAAACTCTTATTTTTTGTATTGTATGCGACATTTGAACTTTCAAAGTCGAATCCATCGTAGAAAGAGGAATCCAAACCAAGCCAATCACAAAGATCAGAAACTACTTTGTGCTTACGCCCTTTGATATCGTCAAGCAAAAGAACCTTAAAGTTTTCTCCGAAAACTCCCCTCCAGACATTGTAAAACCTTATGTATTCACCATACACGAGTGAATCTTTAAAAAAATCAAAGGTTTCCTGATCTCTAAATAAATACTTTTTGGTATACAAGTTATCCGACAAAAGAAGATCTACCAGCTCGTGGAATTTCAAGGCAGGATCAATAGATGCAAGGTGATTCAAATTAAATTGATACCATGAATAAAGACGATCCGAAGGCTGCCGAAACATCACTAAAATTTTCATATTGGGATCCACAGCTTTAAGGGATGGCGGAGCTACAGATTGATAGTAATAATGCGTCGTAGCCTCGAACCTAATATGCGAATTGGAAACATTGGAGAATATTTCTTTATAGCCCTCCAGGCCCAACTCGTTAAAACCTGGATCTCTTCCTTCATAGGAGACATCCATGAAGTAGAATGGTTCTTTCGGACTTGAGGAATCACAGTCGGGATGCGCCTTTAACCAATCCGCTAAGGAAGTGGTTCCACATTTCGGACACCCTACAATTACAAAGTTGGGCAACGTCATCATTCAAACTCCAGGCATCTCTTGGATCTTCGAAAAAAAACCTTCATTAAAACGAAGAAGTCAACACCAAAAACCCTAACCAAAATCCAGAATTTAAACTTTAGATCAAGAGGCGAGAAAAGGACCAACTTCAACCTCCCAACAAAGCCTGTATCAACCCAACGACTTTTAACTTTAAATTTTTCAACCTGAAGAAGATATTCAGGCCTCGAAAAACCCTTAACATCAATTACGTCAACACATTGAAGCAAAAAAACGGATAATCGATATCTATTATCATAGACATCAAGCATACGGATTTGCCTCAGCCGCTCATCCCTGAACATTACCTTTGCGCCAGAGGAATTACTTACCGACCCTGAGTGTTGACGGTACTTAACAAGAGGAGCATCTATCTTATAATATTCTTTAGAAAATGCATTCAACATAAATGTCATGTATGCATCTTCAAACAAAAACTTGTCTCTAGGCCGAGGCAATGATCGCACAAACTCCACATCATATGCAGATGACGCCCCATGAATTTCATACCTGCAAGGAAACCCAAACACCTTCTCAATCATTTTGCTGTACTTACCAGGAGAGTAGTTATCATTAATAACTGAACCCTGATCGTTGATCAGAAAATAATCTGAAAAATATGCGCTGGCGCCCGTTCTTTTCCAATTTTCAACAGTCACAGAGACTCTCTGCGGGATCGAAATATCATCAGCCGCAGATAAAATTATCAGTCGACCTGATGAGAGATCGGCTACTTTAAAAAAGTGAGCCAACGTACCAAGGTTTTTTTCGTTCCTATTTATAAGGACCCTGTGCGGCCCATCGTATGATCCTACAACCTTTTTTACAACCGAATATGTGGCATCAGATGAACCGTCATCAGAGATGATAATCTCAAGATTAGGGTAGCACTGAGAAAATGCACCATTAATAGACTCCTCTATAAAACTCTCAGCATTGTAGGCAAGAATCACAAACGTGACCAATGGGTGATCAGTATTTTCCATACATAGCTCTCAAAAGCGGACCACAATAAAGCACAAGTAAAAACAAAACGAGGATAGAAAAGGCTTACTAGTAAAGATATAATTCCCTGATTTCAACAATCCACCCTACAATACGAAATGTTGTTGCCATGATCATAAACCACTCGCATAAATTCTGCTTTGTTCACATTCCCAAGTGTGCAGGAACAACAGCCCGAAAAGCCTTGGAAAAATACAATGAATGGGAGCATGCGGGCCCCCCTTGGGTAAGAAATCATGAGGCTCTTGGAGAGATTGACTACGGTCATATCCCATTATTCACACTTCGTGACTTTTTCAATGATGATTTCGATACAGTCAAAACCTTAAGTTCGTTTGCCATTATACGCGACCCCTTTGACAGATTTGCTTCATCAGTATCTCAAAGGCTAAAAATGTATAACAGCTACTCGATTTTCGAGCTTGGGCCCAAGGAATTTAGAAACGCAATTCAGGAAAACATTGATTTTTTGTCGGATCAACCAAAATTTGAGCATCTTCTGCCAGTAGAATATGCTCACTTTCAAAAACAAATTGACTATCTGTATGTCAACGAAGAAAAGATTGTCAAATCAATTTATCCAGCAGACGACCTCTATCAGATGTTTACTCATATAGAAAAAATCACTGGTGAAAAACTGGATTTTAGATCTCATAAAGGCAATGCCGTAATAACTGAAGGAAAAACAAGGGTCATTCGGAATGACACACTAAAGTGGGTCGTAAAACTGGCAAAGCTATTAAATTTAAATAAATACATTTCCAGCAATTTAAAACATAAACTCTTGCACCCTATCTCTTTACCACGTAACGAACGCATGCAATCGCTTTTTTCGGAACCACATGTTCAGGATTTTATCAATAACTATTACCGCGAAGACATAGCACTATACAAACAATCAAAATCTCAATCATCATTTATAAAATAAAGCGCACTAGACCACTTAATGAATTAAGCCTCTTGCTCGTTTTAAACACCAGCCCCCCAAGGAGCATAAGGCAAAAACACAATAGGAGCGCAATGCTAACTTTTCTATAAAGTAGCCATTGATTGCCTTTCCCTCTAACCACTCAAGGGCCCCAGCCTCGCTCATTTCATTAAAGATAGCGGCGCACTTACTACGGGCCCCTTTAAACTTTTTTGAATACGTAAATGGATAATAGTGAAGAAGCCCTCTTATAGCTCTTTTCAAAGCCCGAGCTTCAACGTCTACACTGAATAAACCGGATTCTTTCACGAGCAACCAAAGTTTATAATCAGTGTAAGGAATACCAAAAGATCCTTTTGATAGCTTAACCGTTATAGCGTCAGGATTGTTTTTCCTATAAAAAAAAGTACCATCAGAAAAAGCCACCTTAGTACAATTTAAATAATAAACCCTAGCTGTATATTCATCGGCATTCATTGAAAAGTCGTAGTAACCAAATTTTCTAATGAGCCAAACTTTCCACAATGCATTCCCTGGAATTGTCCAGTCCAAGGAATAAAGAAAAGCCTCTCTCCCTGTCAATATTTTGCTCTTATTTCCATTAACACCAGATAAGCATTTGTCATTTTCATTATTTTGGCCACTAAAGAAAACCAAATCGGGTATAGTTGCATCTGCATCAGTCTCTAACGCCCGCTGATACATTGAGCCTAGCCAATCTTCAGAGAAAAGATCGTCCTGGGAAGAGTAAACGAAGTAATCTCCTCTTATATGCTTTTTTACAAAATTTATAACCTTAGGAACGATCCCTAAATTTTCATGTGTACTGAAGACTCGGAATCTAAAATCATTTTTAGCAAATTCATCTAAAATAGATTTGCTGCCATCAGTTGATCCATCATCAACACATAAAACCTCGAACTCTTCAAATCTCTGGTTTTTTATTGAAATAAGCGTCTTCTCAAGATAATCCCCACCATTATAAATGGGCAGAAGCACTGATATTTTTGGTTTTGATTGATCGCTCATATCACTCCTTTAAAAACCACTAAACCCAGAACTATCTAAAACCAATCATTACAAGCTTCAACAACAGCAGAGCACTCTATTTCACTTAGAACAGCAGAGATAGGCAAACTTATAACAGAGTCATGGATTTTTTTTGTTACAGGTGACTGATCAAATTGAAATGAAGCATATGCCACTTGGTCTTGTGGCGATACCGGATAGTGAATCTGCGCTGCAATATTTTTTTTATGAAGATATTCCTGAAATTCATCCCTTTCTTTAACTCTAATAACAAAAAGGTGCCACACGTGAGCTTCAGGTTCTTTAGCTAACGGAAGGTTAATGCCTAAACCATCAATATTATCAAGATAGTAACCTGCGATACGCCTTCTTTTTAAAATTTCGTCATCAATATATTTTAGTTTAACACGCAACATAGCCGCCTGAATCTCATCCAACCTACTATTTACGCCTTGGTATATATTTTTATACTTTTCACTACTCCCGTAATTCCCCAACGCTCGAATTACTCGTTCTAACTCAGGGTCATCAGTCGTAACAGCACCCGCATCGCCTAGAGCTCCTAAATTTTTTCCGGGATAAAAACTAAATCCTGCAGCATCCCCCCAGCTGCCAGCCTTGCTGGCATTGATTGACGCTCCGTGCGCTTGGGCAGCATCTTCCAGTACCAGCAAACCATGCTGTTTAGCAAGCGACATCAACTCTGGCATAGGGCATATTTGACCATAAAGGTGAACGGCAACCATGGCCCTAGTTGCCGGAGTAATGGATTCCGCCACCGTTTCAGGATTTAAGTTGAATGTTGCTTCATCAGGTTCGACCAAAACCGGCTTGAGCCTATTTTCAGTTATGGCAAGAATAGAGGCAATGTAGGTATTAGCTGGGACAATAACCTCGTCACCATCCTTAAGTTTGCCCATTTCTTTCCAGGCCCTCAGTGTCAACGTAAGGGCATCCAAGCCATTAGCAACACCTATGCAGTGTTTGCTACCACAGTAACTAGCAAACTCTGTTTCGAAAGCTTTTACTTCTTCTCCATGAATATACCAGCCAGAATCAATGACCCGATTTGCTGCTGAAACTAATTCGTCACGGTACTGAGCGTTTATTGCTTTTAGGTCAAGAAATGGAATCATCGATCTATATACCTAATAATTTTTGCCGGGTTACCTGCCACAACAGCGTTTTCTGGAACATCCATTGTCACGACGGAGCCAGCACCGACCATCGCGCCTTTCCCAACGGTAATTCCAGGGAGCAAAGTAGAATTCGCACCAATACTTGCCCCCTTGTCTACGGTAATCCCTAAGAATTGGACACCATGCTGTTTTGAACGCGGGTACTGATCATTTGTAAACGTCGCATTGGGCCCAATGAAGACGTCATCATTTATGACGGTTCCATCCCAGAGCTGGACGCCAGACTTCACTGTTACCCTGTCACCGAGAACAACGCCTCCTTCAATTAAAGTATTTGCACATATATTACAGTCGTGACCTATCCTGGCACCTTGCAGGACCACTACAAATTGCCAAATTTTAGTTCCTTCGCCGATAGTGCAGCTAGCCACGTCCGCTTTCGGATGAATGTAACTCATTTGGATGCCAGCAACTTAAATTCGGAATAATCACGAATATAATCAGACTCGTCATAGTGTTCGCTGGCCAGTACCAGAAGAACACAATCATCACTAAAATCGTGCATCTCTCGCCAAACTAGATCTTCGATTAACAACCCTTTTGTGGGCGAATCGAGCCAAACCTCTTCGCGTTCATTGCCATCATCAAGCACCATACGACACCTACCAGATATACAAATTGCAACCTGCTTGAGATTCTTGTGGGCATGAAAACCGCGCGCCACTTTTCTCTCAGTATGGTAAATGTAATAAACACGCTTGATATTGAAAGGGACGGCTTTATCAATGCCGATTTCGACCGCTACGAGACTACCACGCTCATCTCCTAAGCTAGGGAAATCGACCCATCTGATCAGGCTCATGCTTGCACCTCAAGGCGATGCATTTTGGCAATGCAGAAAGATATGGTACCGCCTTTTTTTTCTGGCAAAACACTTCCTCCGCTTTTTAATCAGTATCGCCGTAAAATGGAACTCTTATATTATCGACAATTTCACGTACAGAATTATTTTAAGGCAAGCAGGTCCATATCTAAATAATCCATCTCTTCAGCTTCTTACAGACATCAAAACTAGCTATCATTTTCACTTGAGACTTATCGCGCTTTAGCCAATTTATACCAAGGCTGTTCAGTCAATCTTGGAAATATGGGTAAAATCAAGCTGAGATTATCAGCAATCATCATAATGTCACCCCAAAATAGTTGGCATAAACCCCAAGCGTTTCATAAAAAGGGCCGCAAGCACTAAATTCCATATCACCAGCCCAGTGGCTACTGCACTTGCTGCTCCCACAGCCCCGAAATTCGGAATCAAGATTATCACCAACACGACGTTAGCCATCAGCGCAACTATTTGCCCCAACAAGGTATCCTTCTCATAGCCGCTCATGGTCAAGAACTGGCCCACAGAGCCACATGCCACGTTAAAAAGCTGGCCTGCGGTCAGGATTGCCAATGGCAAAACCGCTGAATTGATATATTCGTCGCCGTATAAGAACTGAATAATAGGAGCTCCGAGAAAGATCAGTGGCAAGCCTACCGGTAAGGCAGCTAACAAGGCTGCACGGGCAGAATAGCGCGACAGCTTGTGCAGCTTTTCTTTATCACCCTCTTTCTGGGCCCTGATGATATGGGGGCTGATAACCAGGTTAATTAGCGCCAGAAAAAAAACCACCAACGACGAGCCGCTCATCCCTATCTGCATTGCAGCCACATCCTGAGGGCTTCCCAGCCAACCTAGGAAAAGGATCCCGATCTGGCTATTGAGGGTGCCGACTGCTGCAAGCAGGGTAAAAGGGAATATCGCCCTCCCCCATTCCCCTGTCCGGTACTTAGGAACGCTTGAACGTACCTGACCAGGAATTCTTCGCAGAAGAAACAATGATCCAACCAGAAATGCCACCCCCGTTGCTGCAATCTGTGCCCCCAGTGCTGTTGCAGGATTGAGCAAGCCTGCAATCAACAGTATTGCTGCTACAGCAAGGTGCACCGCCGGCCTGAGCACCAAATCAGGCAATTGCGCGAGAACAACATAGCCTAAGCCCCGCAGCGTGTTTGCTCTCACTGCGTTAAAACCAAGCGGAGGCACAAGTACAACTGCCACAAGCAATAATGACCATCGGTCGGACACGTCCCATTTGGCTTGCCAACTTGCCACTGATGTAACGGCAAAGATAAACAGCACAGTAGCAAGTAAAACCCACTGGTTTGAACGACGTAACACGCCATGAAACAAGGACCATTGTTCCGCATGTTGATATTTAGCAACCTCTCTTGTCACAAGCTGTCCGATGCCAGGCCCAACAGGGAGTGCCAACATGGTCATTAAGGACAGTACGAAGACATATTGGCCATAGCCTTCAGGCCCCAAGCTTCGGGCCAGCAGCACCGATGCCCCCAGCGTCAGGGGCAGTGACAGCAGCTTCAGTCCACCAACACCCAACACGCCTCGGACTAATTGTGCCTTAAGCCCTTGCCCTTGCTTGAACTCATTGATATATGCCTGCCAATTCTTCAAGCGTATGCCTCAGCGTCTTGAAGCTGTGCGCCTTCCGAATCTTTTTGAGACACAAGGGGGGAGGAATTCTTCGTGTCTAGCGGCCACTCAATCCCGATGGTTGAATCTGCCCAGTGAATGCTTCGTTCGTATTCAGGAGCATAGAAATCGGTGCATTTATACTGAAAATCCGCTGTTTCGCTGATTACCAGAAAACCATGGGCAAAGCCGGGCGGCACCCAGAGCTGATGCTGATTTTCTTCTGAAAGGAATTCCCCCACCCACTGGCCGAAGGTGGGAGAGCTCTTTCTCAGGTCAACCGCCACATCAAACACTTCACCCCGAGTACAGCGCACCAGCTTACCCTGGGGTTGTTTGATCTGGTAATGCAGGCCACGGAGGGTACTTTTTACTGAACGGCTGTGATTGTCCTGAACGAAGATGGCGTTGATGCCGGCCTCGCGAAAGGCTTTTTCGTTCCAGGTTTCCATGAAGAAGCCGCGCTCATCACCAAAGACCTTGGGTTTGATCAGCTTTACGTCAGGGATGCTGGTTTCGATGACTTCCATGGTTACTGATCCTGCTCCAGTAGTCTGCTCAGGTAGGCGCCATAACTGTTCTTCTTCAGCAATTCTGCGCTCTCTCTGAGCTGTTCTTTGTTGATAAACTCCATTCGGTAAGCAATTTCTTCCAAACAGGCCACTTTCAAGCCCTGACGTTTTTCCAGAGTTTCGATGTAGCCAGAGGCCTCATGCAGGGAATCGAAGGTGCCGGTGTCCAACCAGGCATAGCCACGGCCCAACAGCTCCACGTTCAGATCCCCCCGTTCCAGATAGGCCTGGTTAACGGTGGTAATTTCTAGCTCGCCCCTGTCCGAGGGCTTGACCTGCTTGGCAATTCCGACCACGTCGTTGTCGTAGAAGTAGAGCCCTGTCACCGCATAGCTTGATTTGGGCTTGGCGGGTTTCTCCTCGATGGATACGGCGCGCTTGTTGGCATCGAACTCCACAACACCAAAACGCTCCGGATCGGATACGTGATAACCAAACACTGTAGCTCCGCTTTTCTGGGCATTGGCTGCCTGTAGCAGCTGGGACAGACCCGGGCCGTGGTAGATATTATCCCCCAGCACAAGGCAGACAGGACTATCACCGATAAATTCTTCGCCGATAATAAACGCCTGAGCCAGGCCATCCGGGCTGGGCTGAATAGCGTAGGTAATTTCGATGCCGAACTGGCTGCCGTCCCCCAACAAGCGCTGGAAACCGGCCTGATCTTCCGGGGTGGTGATGATCAGCACTTCCCGAATGCCCGTCAGCATGAGAACCGACAGCGGATAGTAGATCATCGGTTTATCGTAAATAGGCAACAGCTGCTTCGACATCCCCATGGTGATGGGATACAGGCGTGTGCCGGAGCCTCCGGCCAGAATGATGCCTTTGCGGTTGGTCATGAGAGGTCCTTGTTGGTTTCCTGAAGCATGCGTTTCACGCCCTGCTTCCAATCGGGTAATTCAAGGTCAAAGGTTTCAGTGAGCGCCCGGCAATTCAGCCTGGAATTTCGTGGCCTTACGGCTGGAACCGGGTAGGCCTCACTTGGGATCGGATTGACCGCTTGCACCGCGAGGGGTAGCCCAGCCTCTTTGGCCCACTCAATGACGTAGCGCGCATAGTCATACCAGGAGCACTCGCCAGTAGCAGCCAGATGATAAAGACCTGATGCCGCCGGTTGCTGCTCACAGTGACGAAGTGCGTGCGCGGTAATGTCGGCAATCAGCTCCGCCCCGGTGGGCGCACCGATCTGATCGTCGATCACATTCAGGGTGTCGCGCTCTTTGGCAAAGCGCAGCATGGTTTTGGCGAAGTTGTTGCCTCGGCTGGCATACACCCAGCTGGTGCGGAATATCAGATGCTGGCAGCCGCTGGCCTGAATGGCCTGCTCGCCGGCCAGCTTCGTGGCGCCGTAGACGTTGAGGGGGCCGGCGCTGTCTGTTTCTTTCCAGGGCTGGTTGCCGCTGCCATCGAAGACGTAGTCGGTGGAGTAATGGACCAGGCAGCCATCATGGGTTTTCATCAACTCTGCCATCAAGGCCGGTGCCTGATGATTGAGCCGTGCGGCAAGCTCCGGTTCGCTCTGGGCCTGATCTACTGCAGTGTAGCCCGCGGCGTTGACCAGCACGTCCGGCTTGATGTGCTCGATGGTTTCGCGCAGGCCATCCAGGTTGCCAATATCACCACACCATCCATTTTGGCCAGAGCGATCCAGGGCGATGAGTTGACCGAACGGCGCCAGGGCACGCTGCAACTCCCAGCCGACCTGTCCGTTTTTGCCTAGCAGCAAGATTGTCTTTTTTCCCTGCGTCCTTGCCATGGCCTTTATTCCTTTCCCTCAGTGCCTGAACCGGTGCCAAGCCGTTCGCGCCGGTAGCTGCCATCCTGCACTCGTTGGCACCATTCGCTGTTATCGAGATACCACAGCACGGTCTTGCGGATGCCGGTTTCAAAAGTTTCTTGCGGGGTCCAGCCCAGCTCTCGCTCGATCTTACTGGCGTCGATGGCGTAGCGCAGATCATGGCCTGGGCGGTCCCGGACATGGGTGATCAGATCCCGGTACTGGCTGCTACCTTCTGGTTTACGCGGTACCAGCTCTTCGAGCAGATCACAGAGGGTGTGTACCACGTCGATGTTCTGCTTTTCGTTGTGGCCGCCGATATTGTAGGTCTCCCCCACTTTGCCTTCAGTTGCCACTTTGTAGAGGGCGCGGGCATGGTCTTCCACGTAGAGCCAGTCACGTACCTGGGTACCCTGGCCGTACACCGGTAAAGGTTTTCCTTCCAGGGCATTGAGGATCATCAGCGGGATGAGCTTTTCCGGGAAGTGGTAAGGCCCGTAATTGTTGGAGCAGTTGGTGATCAGTGTGGGAAAGCCATAGGTCCGCAACCAGGCGCGCACCAGATGGTCGGAGCTGGCCTTGCTGGCGGAATACGGGGAGCTGGGTGCATAGGGAGTGGTTTCGGTAAACAAGTCTTCCGGGCCATCCAGATCGCCGTACACTTCATCGGTGGAGATGTGATGGAAGCGGAAAGCCTGCTGGGCAGTGTCGTCCAGGCTGTTCCAGTATTGGCGTGCCGCTTCCAGCAAGGTGTAGGTCCCTATGATGTTGGTTTTCATGAAGGCCGCCGGGCCATCAATGGAACGGTCCACGTGGCTTTCTGCGGCGAGGTGCATGATCACATCGGGCTGGTGCCGTTGTAATACCCCATCCAGGGTATGCCGGTCACAAATATCCACTTTTTCAAAGGTATAGCGGGGACTGTCGCTGACACTGAGCAGGCTTTCCAGGTTGCCGGCATAGGTGAGCTTGTCCACATTGACGACACTGTCGTCCGTGTTGCTGATGATGTGACGAATAACGGCGGAACCGATAAAGCCTGCACCGCCGGTGACCAGAATTTTCATACGTCGCTTCCAGTATTCAGTGTGCTTTCGTACCAGGGCATGGCTTTGCCAATGCCATCGTAAATACGGTAAGCAGGTTCGTAGCCCAGCAAATCTTGTGCCTTGCTGATGTCGGCCTGGGAGTGGCGAACGTCTCCTGCGCGGAAATCACGGTAAACAGGGTCGTTTTCATAGTTCACCCCACACTCTTTCAGGGCTGTTTTAAGCGCATCGAACAGGGTGTTCAGCGTGGTTCTGTCGCCCAAGGCCACGTTAAAGACCTGGTTTTTTGCTTCTGCCTCTGCGGTGGCCGCCAACAGATTGATCTGCACCACATTCTCGATAAAGCAGAAATCCCGGCTGGTTTCGCCGTCGCCATTAATGAAAACGTCCTCGCCCTGGATCATGGCAGCGGTCCATTTGGGGATGACCGCGGCGTAGGCACCGTTAGGGTCCTGGCGTTTGCCGAACACGTTAAAATAGCGCAAGCCGATGGTGTTGAAATCGTAGGTGCGGGCAAATACGTCAGCATAGAGTTCGTTGACGTATTTCGTGACGGCATAAGGGGAAAGGGGCTTGCCGATTTTGTCTTCCACTTTGGGCAAACCGGGGTGGTCGCCGTAGGTGGAGCTGGAGGCGGCGTAGGTAAAGCTTTGCACGCCTTCGTCTTTGGCAGCCACCAGCATGTTCAGGAAACCGTCGATGTTGGCCTGGTTGGTGTTGATTGGGTCTTCAATGGAGCGCGGGACGGAGCCCAGGGCGGCCTGGTGGAGGACATAGTCCGCTCCGGCAACGGCTTTTTTGCAGTCGTCCAGGTTGCGAATGTCGCCTTCGATGAAGGTAAAGCGAGCCCATTGGTCAGCCGAGACTTCAGTCTGGACTTCATCCAGGTTGTGTTGGTGTCCGGTGGCGAAGTTGTCCAGGCCGATGACGGTTTGATCGAGGCGCAGCAGGGTTTCGAGCAAATTGGAGCCAATAAAGCCCGCCACACCGGTGATAAGCCAGGTTTTGGGGCTGGCCTTGAGGTCTTGCTGGATCTGTTGGTAACGGGTTGTCATGGTGGTTCCGTTGTTTGTTCGTTTAAACAAGCTTCTAGCTATGAGCTATGAGCTATGAGCTATGAGGAAACCCAAAACAGGGCTTCGCCCTGTTTGTCCTGGCCCTTCGGGACCCGCCCGCGGCGGTTCACGCCGCGAGCGGTGATTCGCTTCGCTCGCCCCTTCGGGGCCTTCGCCTCTCAAGCGAGGCTCCTACATTTTTTGTGGGAGCGGTGGCTCCACCGCGATTTGCCGGTTTTCTGTCATTTCGCGGTCGGACGACCGCTCCTACAAGAGAATCGCTTGCAGGCATACCCTGACGAGCAGAGAGAGCTCCTGGGGTTTTGTCTTTTACTCATAGCTCAAAGCTCACAGCTGCCTTTACAACCGTAGGTCCACCTCCTCCTTGGGGAGGATGTATTTCAGATCATAGAGGACGTGCTCTGCTTTGCCGAAGCCGCGGATGTCCGCGACGCCCATGGCTTTGAACTGGTTGTGGCCGACGGCGAGGATGATGGCGTCGTAGGCGCCCTGCTCCGGTTGGTCCACTGGGCTAATTCCGTATTCGTGTTCGGACTCTGCCGCGTTGATCCAGGGGTCGTGAACATCGACTTGGATATTGTAATCCTGCAATTCCCTGACCACGTCGACCACGCGGGTGTTGCGCAGATCCGGGCAATTTTCTTTGAAAGTCAGCCCCATCACTAATACGCGTGCACCGTTGACCTGGATACAGCGATTAAGCATGGCTTTGACCAGCTCGCTGGCTACGTGGCTGCCCATGCCATCGTTGATGCGGCGGCCGGAGAGGATGATTTCCGGGTGATAACCGATGGCCTGGGCCTTGTGGGTGAGGTAATACGGGTCTACGCCAATGCAGTGGCCGCCCACCAGGCCGGGGCGGAAGGGCAGGAAATTCCATTTGGTGCCAGCAGCCTGAAGCACTTCTTCGGTGTCGATGCCCATGCGGCTGAAGATCATGGAGAGCTCGTTGATCAGGGCGATGTTCAGGTCTCGCTGGGTGTTTTCGATCACTTTCGCCGCTTCGGCTACGCGAATGCAGGAGGCCTTGTGGGTGCCGGCGGTGATAATGGAGCCGTAGAGCTGATCGATCAGGTCGGCAATTTCGGGGGTGGAGCCGGAAGTCACCTTGGTGATGGTGGTAACGCGGTGTTCCTTGTCGCCGGGGTTAATCCGTTCCGGGCTGTAGCCGGCGAAAAAATCCTTATTAAACGCGAGGCCGGAAACGGCTTCGAGCACCGGAACACAGTCTTCTTCAGTGGCGCCAGGGTAGACGGTGGATTCATAGATGACGATGTCGCCCTTTTTCAAGGTCTTGCCGATGGTTTCAGAGGCCTTGATCAGTGGGGTGAGGTCCGGACGCTTGTGCTCATCAATGGGGGTGGGCACGGTGACGATATACACGTTGCAGGCGTTCAGGGCTGCCGGATCGGCACTGAAGGTGAGCTGTTCGGCGCTAGCCAGTTCTGCATCGTCCACTTCCAAAGTCGCATCGTGGCCGTTACTGAGGGCGTCGATGCGGGGCTGGTTGATGTCGAAGCCAACCACCGGGCGGTGTTTCCCAAATTCCACCGCTAGCGGTAATCCCACATAACCCAGGCCAACAACGGCCAGTTTGATGTTTTCCAGTTCCATTTGGTCTCTCTTTACCTGATCTTTTTGCCCGCTGCCGGTGCCAGTTTGCTGTTCAGTGTTCGTCACGGCCCTTGGGGCCATTACCGGGTTCGCGCCGCCAGCGACGCTCCTACGGAAAACCATCGCTTGCAGGCAAGCTCCCACAGTGAACCTTGCTGTTTGTCTTTGTGGGAGCGGTGGTTCCACCGCGATTTCCCTAGTGTTCTGCCATTTCGCGGTCGAACTACCGCTGTTACACAACATTGCCCTTCGGGCCTCTGCCTGCGGCGGTTCGCACCTCGAGAGGTGTTATTCGCTCCGCTCACCCCTTCGGGGCCGCACTTCGTGCGTTCCTTCGCTGCGCTCTGGTCCTACGTGGCGCATCGGATGTCATTGCCCGTTGCATCCCTCGTGGATCGCGCCGCCAGCGACGCTCCTACGGCGAGGCGAGTGCTGTTTTATCTTCCCTTGCTGCTTGTAGCTTGTGGCTTGTAGCTGCCTTTCGCTTAATCTGTGCTTTTCCCGTATTCGTAAGCGTAGTAGCCGTATTCATTAGTGGCGCGGCGCTCCATACAGTTGAGGATGGCACCTTTGATGTCGACCTTGTTTTGGGCAAAGCGAGTTAGCGCAGCATCCACTTCTTTAATGGAATTCAAACCGAACCGTGTGACCAGCAGGCTGCTGCCAGCCAGCTGGCCGACGATGGCTGCATCTGTAACAGCCAGGATCGGGGGCGTGTCCACCAGAATCAGGTCGTAGTCGTCACTGAGCGAATCCATCAGCGTTTTGAAGCGTTCATGCATGAGCAGCTCGGAAGGGTTCGGTGGTGCCTTGCCGCGGGCAATAAAATCCAGCTTATCTACGATGGATGACTGAATAATGTCTTCCTTGGAGCTTTGGCCAGATAAATATGTCGACAAGCCGGGCTGGCTGGCGGCCTGGAAATAACGATGCAGATGTCCTTTGCGCATGTCAGCATCAATCACCAGTACCCGCTGACCTGTTTGCGCCAGAACTACGCCCAGATTGGCAGAAACAAAAGATTTACCCACTTCCGGGCTGGGGCCGGTGATCATCAGGATTTTGTTGTCCGCGTCCATCATGGCGAAGTGCAAGCTGGTACGCAGGCTGCGCAGGGCCTCGATGGCAAGGTCGGTTGGATCATCCTGGGCAAGCAGTGAGATCGGCGCGGCCTCGGATTTTGCTTTTCTGGCTCTTCGTTGCTTGAGGCTGAGAAGCTTGTTGGCTTTGACCTGCTTCTCGGACAGTGGGACCGTGGCATAGACTGCCACGCCCTGCTCTTCCAGTTTGTCCGGGGATTCGATGCCCTTGTTAAAGAGCGCACGAAACAACACCAACCCAGCTGCAGCGATGCCGCCAATCAATGTCGACATGATGACTATAAGAGCTTTCTTGGGCTTAATTGGAGACGGCTGAACCAGCGCCTTGTCGATGATTCGAACACTGCCTACGGTGCCGGCCTTGAGAATGCGAAGCTCCTGCACCTTGTTGAGCAGCCCCACATAGATCTGCTGCGTCACTTCCACATCCCGCATGAGGCGAAGAATTTCCTGCTGGGTTTCTGGTAGTTCCTTGATCTGGCCATCCAGAGCCCGCTTTTGATCAATGAGTGAGGCTTTCTGGCGTAGCAGGCTTTGATAGGCAGGGTGCTCCTTGGTGAAGCGGGTGGCGATTTCTTCTTCTTTTGCCTTGAGCTCATTGATTTTGGCTTCAATACCAACACTCTGCTGTAACACTGACTGAGTTTCCATGCTCAGATCTACCGATTCGCTTTGCAGACGATAGGCGTTGAGCTTTTCTTCAAATTCGGTGAGCTTATCCTTGATTTCGGGCAGTTGCTCACCAAGGAACTCCAGGCTGTTTTCGGCTTCAGCAGAACGACGCTTTACGTTTTGTAGCAGGTAGGCTTCGCTGATAGCATCCAGTGTCGCTTTGATACGTTCCTTGCTCGGCCCGGTCATTTCAAGGCTAAGCATCCCTGTTTTGCCCACCTCGCGGATAGATAAGGCACCCCGCAAGCCATTAATGGCTGCAACATCGGTAACCTTGATCAGGTTCAATGGCTCATTGCCAAACTGCCACTCGTTAATATCCAGCTGGATGCTGCCGTCTTCACTCTCCAGTTTTTTGCCCAAGGGGGCAGACGCAATCAGATTATCCCCCAGATACAATGCCGGTTTTCCGTTTTCTTCACGCAGAGTAAAAACTCGCCCTTGCAGTCGCTCCGGCACGGTGAAACTGGTGACTGTTACGAAGGTTTCGCTATCTCGAAACCCCGCAAAAAGTGGCTTAGGGGCAAACGCAGGTGCTGGGTCAGGCACCATAAAGCGCCCGATATAGCGGGGCCTGTCTGGCACAACTCGGATATTCATTTTCAGTTCCTCGATGACCTCACCGAGCACCATTCGTGAGCGCAGGATTTCGATTTCGGCTGCGGCCGAGGCTTCTTGTTCGAAGACCTGATTCAGCTCAGACAGACCGGGAACGCCGCTGCTTTTCTTTTCGATCTGCAGCAAAGTATCGCCCTTGTAAATAGGAGTGGAAACCATTCCAAAGAGCGCACCGAGCACCAACGACAAAATTGCCGACGCAATTATCAGCCACTTGCTGTCCAGCAGCAGGCCAAACAGATAACCAAAGTCGATATCATCGTCCGGGCTACTGGACTGCTGGTAACGCTGTGTAAGGGTGCTATTTTCTGCCATTCGTTTGTTTGTCCGTTGTGTTTACAACTGTAGGATTTCCGCGTGAGGGACGAAGGATTTTCGTCTTTTTCTCTCTATATCTGGCCCTCCGGCCAACACCTTTGTTCGCGCCTCAAGCGGCGCTCCTACAATTTTTTTGTCCAGGCACTGGTGGCCGCTTCCATCATTGGGTAAATCCGTTCGAACGCATCTCGACCACGTTTGTAGGGGTCGGGTATATCGTGTTTACCATTCCAGTTGGTCAGCAGAAAGGTCTTACCGCTGGCTTCCGGGTAGCGCAGACTTAGCCGGTCTTTCTGGCGGCTTTCCATTACCAGTATCAAGTCATTGTCCCGACACATTTCACTGGTCAATTTTCTTGCGGCATGCGGGCCACAATGCAATCCATGTTGCTGCGCCACCTCTCTTGCGGTCGGCTCCATGTCGCTACCTTCCAGGCCCACCAGACCTGCCGATGACACTGTCATGTTTGGCTTTTCCCGCTTCAGCATTGCCTCCACGGTGGGGCTACGGCAAATGTTGCCGTCGCAAACCACAAGTACTCGATCAAACATGGGCATTATTCACTCAGTGTTTCCTCTGCCCTGGCACCCAGGAGCAGAGTCGTCATGGACGGCAACAACAAACGAAGCACCCTGTTCCATTTAACCAGTGGCGCAGCGGTCACATAGACGATATCTCGCTCCTGAAGCTCAAAGCTGTCTGCAAGTATCAATGCGGCAGCATCTTTGGCGTTTAGCTGGTAGACATTGATGCCGTGCTTCTCTCCTTCAAGAGCTTTGCGAAAGACAAAAACCCCTGAGGCATTGGACTCCTGCTGATTAAAACCTCCCTTCTCGGCCAATGCTTCCGCAAGAGTGAGGCCATTTCGTCCCATTTGAAGGCTTGCAGGTTGCCGTACCTCACCCAGTACGAATACTTTGGCATCTGTGACTGGGTTGACATTGATCACGTCATTGGGCTGCAGCAAGATATTCTGGGCAGTATTACCGAATTGATAGATGTCTCTCAGAGAGAGGCGATAGTCATTGCCATTTCGGGTCAGCACAACGCTGCTCCAGTCTGCCTTAGATGTCAGCCCGCCGGCCTCACCGATGGCATCAATAAGCCGAGTTGGCACGTTGGTAACCGGATACAACCCCGGGGTTTCCACCTCGCCAGTAATGTAGATTTTTTTATTTCTGAAGGCGGCGACCGATACATCTACTTGAGGGTCTTCAATATATTTGGAGAGCCGATTAGTCACCATATCCCGGATTTCGGTCACCCTAAGGCCAGCCACTTTTATGATGCCCACGTAGGGATAGAAAATGGTACCGTCATTGTGAACCCAGTTGCCGGATTCTGCGGAGCTACGTTCGCCTCCAGCTGGAATGGTTAGTTCAGGATGATCCCAAACGATAATCTGCAAAACATCCCCAGGCCCAACGGTATAGTCGTAATCTTTATCAGACAGATCCAGTTCTGTGGGGACTGGTTTCTCCTCAGGAGCAATTGTCTTTTGATCCAGTATAGCCGTGCCGATGGCATGCACCTTTACTACATCAGGCAAAGGCTTTCCTTGCGCCATCTCGGTTTCATCAATAAACCAACCCGGGGTTGGCGAGTGGTATGAGCCTGGCACTACGGTGCAGCCTGCTAGCAGGGCAACAGCGAAGAGCGCACCCAATTTACCCACAGAAATCATTTTTCCCTTCATAGTTTATCCAGTTACCACTCGAATTTTCTTGTCCACTGAAGACCGGCAGTCCATCTATCGTTTTTCTCAAGTGTTGTTACAACAGCCTTGTCGGAGGCAGAAAACAGCCAATCCAGCTGCCCACCCAAAACAGGGTGTTGAATCCTCAGTTCAGCGAGTGAGATCTTCTTTTCTTCGACTGACTGCAAGGTGGCTGCACCGTCTTCGGCGGTAACAGCACGTATTATGCCGCCCTGGTTGAGTGTGGCGCGGGACAGATTTAGCCCGATGGTGACATCGTTGCGGAAATATTGCTGTAAGCCGATTGTGACTGCGCGGGCATCACCTTCCCAGGTAGTGGCCATGTTTCGGCCATAATGGCGGAACCCGGAACGGTAAGTGCCGTGCTCATAAGCGGTATTAAGCCGACGGTCGCTGATCCAGCTACCGGCTACGGTTTCAGTGGCTTCCAAAAAAAAGCGCTGGGAGCCCTGACCGAAGTCAGTGACCATATCCAGGCCGGCCAGGGAGGAGAACTTGGAGGGTAGGCCGCCAGCTTCGTCTTCACCCATGAACTGGCCGTAAAGGCCAACTGGCATATCGCCGGGAGTGAGGGACAGGCGGAAGTCGAAACCGGCAATCTGGTTACTGGGATCCTGGCCTTCTTTCAGGCCGGAAGTCTGGCCGTTATCGCGGCCGATAACGGCATTCCAGAAGGCATCCAGATCCTGCGGCCGCCCTTCCCCGCCCCACTGGGCCAGGCGGGTCATGCCGATTTGCAGGGAATCCAGCGGGTTGAAGACGAAGCGCGCCCCCAACAAGAGTGCTTGAGGCACGGCGCGGTCATTTTCCAGCTGGCCGGCGATGACCTGCAGATCCCAGGGGCCGATCCAGCTTAGCCAGCGGCTTTCCGGTGCCAGCGGCATGTGCCGGGACATCCACAGGCCCGGTACCGGGCGGGCGTTGTTGGAGAGGGCCAGGGAGCTCTGCCAGCCCGGGCCCCACCAGCGATCAATGGCGCCGACGCCAAGCTGCCAGTTGCCGACGATGCCAGCCAGGTAAGTGTCGTCGAAGCGCAGGCGGGTATCGTCCCGCTCACCATCCACGTAGCCAATTGCCAGGTTTGCCGCCCAGTGCTCGCCCATACTATAGAGGGCGATCTGGCTGGTGGCTTCATCTTCCACCTGAGAGGAGAAACTGGTGTAGAGCGGCTCTTGAGTCGCGCCGCCGAGGGTCAATTGCGCGCCGGAAGAGGCCTTGCGGGTCTGCTCAAGGGCTTTTTGCAAATAAGCGGAGTGCTGGTTTTTACATTGGCTGACCTGGTCTGGGGATTGTCCCGCCAAGGCCACACGGTAACCTTTCATGAGCGCGGCCCAGCTGATTGGCCAGGTCAGGGTGATACCTTTGAGGCACCCCTGGCTTTGCAGGGCTTCAATGTGGTGGCGCGCCGTCAGGTCGCCGGCCTGAACCCAGGGGGTTGCCGCGTGAGAAGAGGCACTCAGGCCAATTACCAGGGCTCCGAGCCACTGAATTGGGGAGGAAGATAACCGCACTAGGACGTCCTATCCTTCTGGTGATGTACAACAAGTCGCGCATTATGCGTGCTAAATCTTGTCAGCTATATGACAAAGTGCGGCATTTTACAGTTTGTTTACCGTAATGCTAAGTGTTTACAACGCTGATTGAAAAGAGTTCAGGCGGACGGCTGAGCCGAGCCCGTGAATAGTAGCGTAGAGGGCTTTCGTCGAGTAGGTCGCTTGTCTGACAAAGCGGGGAGCTTGTGCCTGAGCGACTCGGCAGGTTTACCAAACCGTTGGAGCCTTGCTTGCAGGGCGAAGGGCTGGAAGCCGGCGCCGTGCCTGGCCCAAGGCTTTCGCTTTGCGAGCAAAGCTCCAACGGATTTTGGGGTTGGGCGGTCGCGGTTATTTTGACTCAGAGCGCATCGAGGGCTTCCCGGATGGGGGTTGGGCCGGCGATGACGTCGAACTCCCGGTTTTCCAGCTCGGATCGAGCAGTTTCAGAAAGCACGTTCGCCACATCTTCGCGAGATATATCACCAAAGTCTTTCAATTTCTCTGCAATCTCCACTTTTTCCAGGGGCGGCTCCTCGGTGAGCCGGCCCGGGCGGACGATGGTGTAGTTGAGCCCGCTGGCGCGCAGGTGGTCGTCGGCCTTGCCCTTGGCGGCGAAGTAATGACGCATTCTTTCCGGGCCGGACTCCGGGTCGTCGGCGCGCATGGAGCTGACCATGATAAAGCGCCCTACTCCTTGCGCTTTGGCCTGGTTGATCAGGCTGATGGCACCGTTCTGATCCACGTCGATGGTTTTCTCGGGGCCGGTGTGGGGGCCGGAGCCGGCGGTGAAGATGACTACATCCTGGCCTTCCAGGGCCTGGCGGCAATCCCCTTCCAGATCCGCTTCTACCACTTCATGGGCGCCCAGTATCTCCAGATCGGCTTTCTGGCGCAGATCGCGGACCATGGCGCGCACCTGAATGTTATCCGCCACCAGATGAGGGATCAGGCGACGACCGATTTTGCCGTTGGCGCCGGCGATCAGGACTTTCATGGGGGCTCCTTGCTTGTCATGGCTGGTAGTTCAGTGATGGAGGGTTGGCGGTGGATTTCAAGGGGGTGGGGATAACGGAGCCGTTGGAACAACCGGATCCCAGCAACGCATGAAAAGCAGCCCGAAGGGCAAGCGGTGCGCTCCGTTGCCCGCCAATTCGCTTTGCGAGCAAAGCTCCAACGAGTGAGGGGCTTCAGGACTGGCGTTGGAGCCTTGCTCGCAAGGCGAAGGGGGCAAATCACCTCGGCCGGCTATTCATCCCACTGCTGGGGCACCTCCTGCAGCTCATCCAGGTTGTAACCCCGGTTGCGAGCAATGTTCTTGAGTTTGCTGTAGGTGGCGTCGCTGATATGTGGCTGGCGGGCCATGATCCAGAGGTAATCGCGTTTTTCACGGCCGATGATGGTGGTCTGGTAATCCTCGTCCACATACAGCACCCGAAAATCCGCCTTGAAGGGCCAGATAAAACGCATGCCCCAGATGGCCGGGTCCACGTCGCTGACGAAACCGGTGGGGGTCATCCGCTTGAACTCCCCATCGAAACCGCCTTTGCGGAAGGTGAAAGTGGTGGCGATCTTGTTGGGCCCGATGCGTTTGTAGTTCTCCATGGCATTGTAGGCGCCCTTTTCCGGCAAGGTGGGGATGTTGGCGATCACATACCAGTCGCCCATGAAACGATCCAGGTTCAGATTGTCTGCGATCTGGATGGGGTCTTGCGGGTGGGTTTGGCAGGCTTGCAGCATGATCAGACTCACAATGATAAGGATGCGGCGCATTGGGATTCTCCTTTAAGCGTAGATTGCCGCAAGGTGGGACAAGGCGAGGTGAATGCGCTTTAGATGGAGCGGGTTTGTGAGGCACCGGATGGCCGAAGCCCTGAAGGGTATGTTGTAGGAGCTATGCTTGCATGGCGAACCGAGCCGGGGTTGTTCGCCATGCAAGCATAGCTCCTACAACTACAGCGCCTTAAGAGCATTGACGGGGGCCTGTGATCACATCCCCTGGCCGCAATGTGTTTTGCCGCACCTGCAACGCTCAAGCTTACGCACTACCCCGCCTTCTTCCGGCGCTTGGGGGCTTTGGCAGATTCCACAGTTACCGGGATACCATTGAGCTGGGCCATGGCGGTGACGGCTTCGACGCGGTTGCTGCCGATGATGTCGTTGACGCTCTGGCCTGCGACCCTGCGGGCAACGCCCAATAGCACGCCTTCGCGATCATGGCCCCAGCCGTGGGGCACGCTGATAACGCCGGGCATGATGTCATCGCAGAGCCAGGCCGGCAGGGTGATGGTGCCGGCGGGAGTGCTGACGACCACGTCGTCACCGTCGGCCACGGCCAGGTGTTTGGCATCGTCCGGGTGGATCATGGCGTTGCAACGGCCCTTCCCTTTCACCAGCCGCTGGCTGTTGTGCATCCAGGAGTTGTTGCTGCGGATATGGCGGCGGCCAATCATCAGCATCTGGTCAGACGCCACCGGTTTGGGGGCCGGCAGGCCCTGCAGGGCACGGAAGTAGAGGGCCGGCACCAGATTGATTCGCTGGTCACGGGTAAACAGCCGCTCCGGGAGCATGGGCTCCAGCGGGCCAAGGTCGATGCCGTGGGGTTCGGCCAGCAGCTTCTTCAGGGTCAGGCCCTTGCGCTCACCCCGCAGCACTTTCCAGGCCACTTTCGGCAGGGAATGCAGGCCGTCGCGGCGCAAGTCGTCCAGCACCTTGCCGCCGGTGCCATAGGGCCCCAGGCGCAGGCCCAGATCCACCAACCCACGGTCACCCAGTTTGCGAACGAAACGGTCGGTGGCAGTAATTTGCAAGCGGGTTTTTCGGTCCCGGGCGCGCAGACGATTGAGCCGTGTGGTGAGGCCGTTGAGGATCTCCCAGTCATGCAGGGAGCCTTCGGGTTTGGGCACCAGCGGCGGGGTGAACTTCACCACGTTGCGCACGGCCACGGCCTGGAAGATGGGGTCGAACTGGGCGTGTTCCAGTTGCCCGGTGGGCGGCAGGATAATGTCCGCGTGGCGGGTGGTTTCGTTGATGTAGAAGTCGATGCTGACCATGAAATCCAGGTTGCCCAGAGCCTGGTCCAGCTTTTTACCATCGGGGCAGGACAGCACCGGGTTACCGGCGTGGGAGACAAAGGCTTTTACCTGCCCCTTGCCCGGGGTCAGCATTTCATCGGCCAGGGTGGTCACCGGGAATTCGCCACCGAACTCCGGGTAGCCGTGCACCCGGCTGCGGTAGCGGTCGAAGCTGCCGGTGTCGCCGCTCAGGGCACCGAGGGCCACGATATCGAAGGCGGGCTTGGTGAACATGACGCCGCCTTCCCGGTCCAGGTTACCGGTAAGGATGTTGATCACATACACCAGCCAGGCGCTGAGGGTGCTGTGGGCGCTGGTGGTGACACCCACGCGGGAGTAGATGGCAGCGCGCGGGGCTGCGGCGATGTCGCGGGCCAGCTTGCGAATGGCATCGGCGGGTAGGCCCACGGTGTCTGCCACTTTCTCCGGTTTCCAGTTGGCGACCAGGCGGGCCATGTCCTTTTTGCCATCGAGGATGTCGTCCAGCCGGCCCGGCGCCACCAGCAGCTCTTCGAACAATACCTGGGCGATGGCCAGCAACAGGTAAACGTCGGTGCCGGGGCGCACGAAGTGATGTTCGTCGGCCATCTTGGCGGTTTCGGTGCGGCGCGGGTCGATGACCACCACCTTGCCGCCGCGTTTCTGGATGGCCTTCAGGCGCCCTTTCACATCCGGTACGGTCATGATGGAACCGTTGGACGCGAGCGGGTTGCCGCCGATGATCAGAAAGTAGTCGGTGCGGTCCACATCCGGAATGGGAAACAGAACCTGGTGGCCGAACAGTTGCCAGGTGGCCAGCATATGCGGGAGCTGGTCGGCGGAAGTGGCACTGTAGCGCTGGCGGCTGCGCAAGGCTTTAACGAAGGGCAACAGGGTAAAGAGCGCGCCGTGGTTGTGGGCGGTGGGGTTGCCGAAGTAAAGGGCGACCGAGTCCTTGCCATGGACTTCCTGGATGTTATGCAGGCGCCGGGCGGTCTCGTCCAGAGCGTCATCCCAGCTGATCGGCACCCAGCCGTCGGCAGTGCGCTTCACCGGGTGGCGCAGGCGGTCTGGGTCGTTGTGCAGGTCCTGCAAGGCCACGGCCTTGGGGCAGATATGGCCTTTGCTGAACGGGTCGTCCTTGTCGCCACGGATGGCCAGAATCTCGTCACCGCGATGCTCGATCTCGATACCGCACATGGCTTCGCAGAGATTGCAGGTATGATAATGCGTCTGTTTCATCCGTGACCTCGTCCTGGCGCTATGGCTTGATGTGTTCTTGATAGCAGAGGAGCAAGGAGGATGCCATGACTTGTCGGGAAAAAAGGGCTGATGCCATTGGGAAGTGTCACAACCGAGCGGTTTGACGGGTAATCGCCATTAGCACATGTTGAAAAGGGATGAGGGCGGTTCGCCATGCAAGCATAGGTTATTCGCTACGCTCACCCTTAGGGCCGCACGGAACTTCGTGCGTTACTCCGCTAGGCTCCGTTCCTACAGCGGACAGACCCTTTTTGTAGGAGCTATGCTTGCATGGCGAACCGCCTTCATCCCGGACCATTCAGAACCCGCTGAGTTCTTATACCCAGGCCGCATTCCAATAGGGGTACTCCCCTACCCGCTCAACCAGGCCGGCCCGGAGCGGGTTGGCGATGATGTATCGCGCCGTGGGCAACAGGTCCTTGTCCGCACCCAGGGCATGATCATGAAAACCTCTCTGCCAGAGAGGAATACCGGCAAGCCTGGAGGCGCGGCTTTTGATCATCCTGACCGTTTGCGACAACGTATAGCTATCCTGTAGGGAAAATAGCCAATGCATGTGGTCCGGCATCACCACATAACACCAGGTATGGCTGGCCGCTATCTGATCAGAATATTGAATAGCCCTGCAAAGATGACGGGCTATTTGATGATTCTGGAAAAAGGGTGATCTGGCTGCAGTCACACAGGTGACCAGATAGGTTTGTCCGATTTGGCTGCACCGACCTTTGCGCAGATTTTTACCCTGAAAGATTGTCGTCATGCCGCCAGTTTTCATGGCGTAGCCGGACAGTGGTATCGGCAATATCTTATTTTTCTGTAGGAATGAGGCTTTAAGGCCTGGGGACATCCATAAGGTTTACGAAATAAATGGCCGGAACCGTGTATGAGCCGGTTGGGGGGGGGTGGTTCGCCATGCAAGCATAGGTTATTCGCTACGCTCACCCTTCGGGCCGCACGGAACTACGTGCGTTACTCCGCTACGCACCGTTCCTACAGCGGACAGCGCGTTTGTTTTGTAGGAGCTATGCTTGCATGGCGAACGATTGGGGGCGACTCGACGCCAGCCAAAAAAAAGCCGCCCATTTGCGTGGGCGGCAATGCTTCAAGATTGAGGGGGGAGAAATTACTTCGCGTACGGCAGGGATGAGTGATGCAGGTTGATCAACAGCTCATCATCCACATGCGTATAACCGAAGCTGTACTCGACCTTGACTTCTTCACCTTCGACGGTGGTGAAGTAATAATTGCCCATAGCGATTGCCTGGCTTCCATTAATGATCACTTCTTCGTTTTCAAAGCGAACATTGGTCCATGGTTTGATGGCAAAACCTTTATCTTCCTCGATGGAACCGCCAACGAAGTAGCTCAACGCTTCGTCAAAATCGCCTCGAAACTGGTCATCAGCGGCCAGAGTCGGCTTGAATGCAACTGGACCGTGGTCGTATGCATAGAGATCATCAATCAAGTCTTTTGCTACTTGGGAGTAATCTCCGCCGCTGGTCTTAGCTTCACCGATTTCAACAATACCTGTGCCCCATTTTTTCTGGGCCTCGATAATATCTGACTCGGTGATTGCCGAGGCGAAGACGGAAGTAGATGCAAGAGACAAAGCCGAGATAGCGAACAGAGACTGAATTTTCATGGTTTAACTCCTGTTGAATTTCAGGAGTAACTGTAATATTCCGGCTATGAATGGGTACTTTAGCCAACATTAACAGAAGATTAACATTGGTCAGAATTCGAGATCCGGTACCCAACGCCACGGACGGTTTCGATGAAAGAACCATCATCATTTAATTTGACTCGTATTCGCCGAATGTAGACATCAACAATATTTGTCATAGGATCTTCACTGTTTGACCAAACCCGCGACAATATCTTCTCTCTCGAAAGAACCTTTCCCTGGTTAGTCAAAAAATACCGTAAAAGATCAAACTCCATTTGAGTCATCTTGACCACAATGTTGTTTTTCCACACCAGACGCTGGTCGACATCCATGACAACATCCCCCGACTTCAGCAAGTCTTCAGCATGCTGGGCAAATCGTCGGGAAAGCGCCTCTATCCGCGCAAGAAGCTCCTCAAAATCAAAGGGTTTTCCCAGGTAATCATCGGCTCCAGATCTTAACCCCAGAATTCTGTCCTCCGTATCATCCAGGGCTGTGAGCATCAAAACCTTGGTTTCCGGCTTTTTTTCCTTGATTTTAGTCAGAACATACATGCCATCTTTTTTGGGAAGCATACGGTCCAGGATAACCAGCTCATAATCGCCATAAAGGCAGGCCTGCAGGGCTTTCTCTCCATCCGTAGCCACATCGCAAAAATATCCCTCAGCCTTGAGCCCCCGAAATAAAAAAGAAGCCAGCCTTTCTTCATCTTCTACGATAAGAATCTTCATACGCTCTCTTCACACGGCAACTCAATCTCAATGGAGGTTCCTTTCCCCAAATCGCTCTCAAGGTTAATTTTCCCTTCATGGGCATCAATGATCGACTTGGCGACAGCCAGACCCAGGCCAACCCCCTTGCTTCGGGATGAGGATCTTCCGCCTCGATAAAACCGCTCAAAAACAAAAGGGATATCCCTGGGATCGATGCCAACGCCATCATCAGTAACACGAACAACCGCCTTGCCCTGTTGCTTCAAAACGGAAACCTTCACTGATGAGCCCCCACCCGAGTAAGAAAGGGCATTCTCTACCAGTATGATAAAAAGCTGCTTTATTCTGTCTGGGTCAATGACCGCGGATACCGGCACCGGATGACTTGCCTCAAGAGAGACATCATTCTTGTCAGCCAGGGATCGCATATCACGGATAACTTCATCTGCCAAAGCCGTGAGATCAACATTACGCTTGTCAATACGCATGGTTCCAGAGTCTGTGCGCGCCACAAACAATAGATCATCGACCAGGTGTGACAGAGATATGGCCTGTTCATGAATACAGGTGAGTGCATCCTGATAATCCCTCACATCCCTGTCTGCATGACGTAATGCCACTTGCGCTTCGCCGCGGATAATGGTCAGCGGCGTCCTGAGTTCATGGCTGATATCCGCGAGAAAGCTCCGTCTCACTGAGTCACTCTTGGCCAGTTCTGCGTTCACCGCCATCAACTCGGTTGTTCTTTGTGAGACTTTATACTCCAGTTCCAGACGAGCCTGATCCTCTGACAAATGCTGGATCTGTAATTTCTCGGTCATGACATTAAATAAAACCGCTATCTGGTCAAATTCTTTGTCGAAACCGCGAGGAACCCTGTATGAAAAATCTCCCTTGCCAATAGCATCTGCAGCATCACTGATTGCAGAAAGCGGCCGGGTAACGGAATTCACCAGAACCCAGACACCCACCCCCATCAAAACAACGGCGAGGAACCCCAGACCGATCGAAACCCAGAATATGGTTACATTCATGGCATCAATACGGGCGTTGAATGCCTTGACCACGTTGGTTTGTCGAACGACGGCAGAATTAATGGAGTCCCTGAACTCAACATCGATCTTCTCTTCGAGAATAAACTTCATCTCATTTTCAATTTCACTCAGCGGTAACTTGGAGATACCTTCCAGTGAATAGATGATCGAATCGATGATTCTCTCAAGGTCATCTGTATCCTCTATGGTGCCCTGAGTATATTCTTCTCCTGCTGTTTCTCTTTGCTGGCGCTCCAGAACCTTGATTTTCCCCAGAGATTCGGAAACTAGCGCCCTTTTGTTTCTCACTTTTGCCTGATTTGCCTGATCCCCAAAGAGAATCTCATCGGTAAGCTGTTTGAAAAGACGATAAGAGGTACTGGATAGCTTGAGGTGTTCAGAAAGCAGAGAGTTTGCCATATTGATCTGCTGGATCTGCTTCGCGGTCACAAAGGATGACCAAACGATGGTAATCACCGCCAGCACGACGAGAACAATACTCAGGAAGGAAAAGGCAACAATTTTTCTTTTGTACACATTTGTTCCCCAATATCACTCTCACGATCCAAGTTTGGCCTCACGATGTAAGCCAATAGCCCCATAGGTGCGTCTATTTAAGCGACCTACCCTGAATGAAAAGACTATTCCTATCCGGCAGGCAAGAAAAACCCGAACAGCTGCCTGTACCGGGAACCAACCCGTTTCAAAACAAAAAAATCGAGCCCCAAACGAGGCTCGATTCTAGAAAATACCCTGAATCAGGGCAAGACTGCGTCAATAGACTTGTTAAGACATGCTTTAGAATGCCATCTGGGCACGCAGGGCCACCTGGTTGGACTCATCACCAGTCAGGGTATTCTCACCCATCACGTAGTTAAGCATGAAGCGCATGGCCGGATTGAGGTAGTAATTCACACCTACACTGGTGGTTTTTGCTTCCAGGTCTTTCACATCCTTGTTTTCGATGTAGTCATAACGCGCGGTCAACTGGACAATGTTGTTCCCTTTGGCGGTAGTGAACACACCTTTACTGGACTTATAAGGCTTCATCTGACCAGTTAGAGTGTATGCGCCCTGGATGTAATAGGTCTGAACCTCTTCATCGCCACCGGTGGCATTACCAAAGTCTGCAATCGCATATTCTGCTTGTGCGAACACAGGGCCCGCTGAAATTGCTGCTTCAAGCCCTACAGTGTTCACTCTTTCGCCTTCCGTCGTCAGAGCGATTGTCTGGCTGGGACCTCGGCGACCTACATAGTCCGCCTCGGCTTCGAAAGCCGTAGTCATGCTGTTGGCATTTTCCACGGAGTAGGAAGCACCCATGTGCACTACCATGTTGTCTTGCATGATCGGTGCAAATGTCGCCCGGGCAGAACCGCCTAGACCCTCGTTACGGTTATCGCCAGCTGACTTGGTATTGAAACCCGCTACACCAAGGGTGTACTGGTCATCAGAGATCAAATAGCCAACACCTTGCTGGAACTGACGGCCGTTGTAGATACCCGTGGCGGAAGCGTAAGGACGCTCCATCATCAGGATATCGTTGGAGCTGGTGATTTCTTCCATGCTTCTGTAAGGCTTGAACTGACCAATAGTCAGTTTACCGGGACCGACTTTGGTGTAGATGTTCATGTCACGGAAACCGGTACCCGTGGTACCACTTTGACCGGCAAAGTCGTTTTCAAACACATAGCCCCAGTCGTAGAGCTTACCCTTCAGGGTGATACGCGCACGACGAAACTCAGAAGTGCTGGTCGAATCAGTGAGGTCATTGTCGAAAAAATACGCATCAAAATGAATACGCCCCCCCACAGACCCTTCAAAGTTTCCGTCAGCGGATACAATTTTCAGACCACCGCGCGTTTGCGCGTCGTCTGCAATCACTAATGCCGGGCTTGCAACAGCAGCTCCGACCAAAACTGCTAACATCTGCTTCTTCATTTGATTTTCCCTCAATCAGGCAATTCAGGCGTTTTAAACAGTACTGCTTATCCCTGCGCAAACAGGCTTTGTTACTGCTTGGTGACGCAGTATGGGGAGTTAGAGTGACGGAAAAGTTGCTCAAATGTGAAGTTTTTGTTTCAGAGGGAACTTTTGACTGTAGAGGCTAACCGCTGCCTTGAACTGTAGGAGCTATGCTTGCATGGCGAACCGCGCTTGCGCGGAAATCGCCCGTAGGGCGATCAGGAATCCCAAAATTCGACTGGTCTCTCCAGAAACAATGCCGATAGCCTCGACCTCTCTCGCCTCGCTACACGAGGTTCGCCATGCAAGCATAGTTATTCGCTTCGCTCACCCTTCGGGCCGCACTGCACTAAATGCGTTACTCCGCTACGCTCCGTTCCTACAATGGAAGACTGCAGAGATTCTCGCGCTACAGCTCCCCCGACTTTTTCGCCTTCTGCCAGGCGGCTTCCAGGGCGTCGTCGTCCAAGGTATTGAGAGGCTCGGGCTGGTCGTGCTCCATTTGCCGGAAGCGGCGTTCGAATTTGGCGGTGGCCTTGCGCAGGGCCTGTTCCGGGTCCAGCCTCAGGTGGCGGGACAGGTTCACCAGGGTGAACAGCACATCGCCGAATTCATCCTCAATGTCAGCTCGGTCGCCACTGGCCAGGGCCTCATCCAGTTCTGCCAGTTCATAGTCTACCTGGCGGCGTACCGGTGGTGTTTCCGGCCAGTCGAAGCCGACTTTGGCAGCTTTCTTCTGTACCTTGGCGGCCCGTTGCAGGGCTGGCAGGCCCGCGGGGACGCCATCCAGGGCGCTGTCGTGCTCCCTGCCCTTGGCGGCGCGTTCCTGTTGCTTGATGGCCTCCCAATTGACCTTCACGGCCTGCTCGTCGGCGGCATCCGACTCACCGAACACATGGGGATGGCGGCGCACCATCTTGTCGCACAGCACCTGAACCACGTTGTTGAAGTCGAACAGTCCCCGCTCCCGAGCGATCTGGGAATGGAACACCACCTGCAACAACAGATCCCCCAACTCTTCCTTCAATTCCGGGTAGTCCCGCTGGGCAATCGCCTCCGCCACCTCGAAAGCTTCTTCGATGGTATAGGGGGCAATGGAGTCAAAGTCCTGCTTCACATCCCAGGGGCAGCCGGAGTCCGGATCGCGCAGTTGAGCCATGATGGACAGCAGTGTTTCGGTGTTAGACATGCTTTCCTCTGTTGGTAGCGGCCGTGCTTACGAAAAGGCGACGTAGATTAGTTAACAGTGAATAGTGAACAGTTAAGAGCGCGCGGGCTGTCGCTATTGTGTTTTCAAGCGATGAGGCCGCGCTCAAACGATGGGCGCGGCCTCGGTATTGCAAAACAGGAAACCCTGTCCCCCGCGAACTATTAACTATTCACTGTTAACTATTCACTATTTTTTATACCGCCGCACCTCAAGCACCCCCTTCAGCTGGTCCATCTTGGCCAGCACCTTGCCCAGGTTGCCGAGGGTGGCGATTTCCAGGGTGAGGAGCATGGTGGCGGTGTTGTCGTCCTGGTGGGACTGGGTGTGGACGGCGGTGACATTGACCTTTTCGTTGGCCAGTACCGCGATCACATCCTTGAGCAGGCCCTGGCGATCCCAGGCACGCAGGAAGACATCTACCGGGTAGGTAATGCGGTCGGCTTCGCCCCAGGTGACCTCGATGACCCGGTTGGGGTCATCGCCCTGCATGGCCAGCAGCTTCTCACAGTCGGCACGGTGTACGGTGACGCCGCGCCCGTGGGTGATAAAGCCCATGACCGGGTCGCCGGGGACCGGCTGGCAGCAGCCTGCCATGTGGGTGAGCAGGTTGCCCACCCCCTGGATGGTCACATCGCCGGTTTTCGAGGCCTTGGGCTTGGACAACACCAGGTCCAGTTCCCGCTGGCTGTCATCGGGCTGCAGGGCCTGCACCTGATTGACCACATGCCCGGGGCGCAGGTCGCCGGCGCCCAGGGCCGCCAGCACGTCGTCGCCGGTTTTCAGGTTCAGATGCGGGGCCAGGGTGTCCAAGTCCACCTTGTCCAGTGCCAGGCGGGACATCTCTCTCTCGAGAATGGCCTTGCCCTGAATGATGTGTGCATCGCGATCCTGGCGCTTGAACCACTGGTGAATGCGCGCCCGCGCCGAGGACGTGGCCACGTAGCCCAGCGACGGGGTCAGCCAGTCGCGGCTGGGGCCGCCCTCCTTGGCGGTGAGGATGGTGACCTGCTCGCCGGTGTTGAGGGTGTAGTTGAGCGGCACGATGTGGCCATTGATTTTGGCACCCCGGCAGCGGTGCCCCACTTCGGTGTGGATGTGATAGGCGAAGTCCACCGGGGTGGCGCCGGCTTCCAGATCCACCACGTGGCCCTCCGGGGTGAACACATAGACCCGGTCGCTGACCAGGCCGTGACGCAGCTCGTCCACCATGGTGTCCGGGCTGTCTTCGCCCAGCTCTTCGTGCCATTCGAGTACCTGGCGCAGCCAGGCAATACGCTGCTCGTAGTCGCTGACGCCGCTCTTGCCCTTCTTGGCGCCTTCCTTGTAGCGCCAGTGAGCGCACACCCCCAGCTCCGCCTCTTCATGCATGGTGAAGGTACGGATCTGGACTTCCAGCATCTTGCGTTCCGGGCCCACCACGGCGGTGTGCAGGCTCTGGTACCCGTTGGCCTTGGGGCTGGCGATGTAGTCGTCGAATTCCTTGGGCACGTGCTGCCACAGGGAATGGACGATGCCCAGGGCGCCGTAGCAGTCACGCAGCTCCGGCACCAGTACCCGCACGGCGCGCACGTCATAGACTTCGCCGAATTCCAGGTGCTTTTTCTGCATCTTCCGCCAGATGCTGTAAATATGCTTGGCTCGGCCGTGGACTTCGGCACCGTGGATGCCGTTTTTCTCCAGGTAGCCACGCAGTTGCTCCAGCACATTGTCGATGTACTGTTCCCGGTCCAGGCGTTTTTCATCCAGCAGCTTGGCGATCTTCTTGTAGGCGCCGGGCTGCAGATAGCGGAAGGACAGGTCCTCCAGCTCCCACTTGAGCTGCCCTACCCCCAGCCGGTGGGCCAGGGGCGCGTAGATGTCGAAGATTTCCTGGGCCACCTTGCGCTGGCGCTCGGGCTCGGATTCCTTCACGGCGCGGATGATCACGGTCCGCTCGGCCAGCTTCACCAGGGCCACGCGCACGTCGTCGACCATGGCCACCAGCATTTTGCGCATGTTGTCGAGCTGGCCGTCCTGCTGGCCGAGCACGGCCTTGCGGGTGGGATTCAGGTTGGTACTGATGGCGGCCATGCGCAGCACGCCTTCGATCAGGCGGGCCACATCCGGGCCGAATTCTTTCTCCACTTCCGGCAGGGAGATCTGCCCTTCGCGCACGGAGCGGTAGAGAATGGCTGCGGGCAGCACATCGGTATCGGCGCCCAGGTCCACCAGCACTTCGGCCATTTCCAGGCCGATATCCAGGCAGCCCTTGCCATAGGGCCAGTGGCGACCGGCCGCTTCCCCGGCCATCTGGCACTGTTCCGCCCGCTCACAGGCCTGCTCCAGTGCCTCGCCGTTGCGCACCGGTGCCCGGGTATCCAGGTGCGCCAACCAGTCACGCCAGTGGCCGGTAGCGCCTTCTGTGGGGCGGCGTACTGTTACCATGATCCTCTCCGAGGCGCCGGAGGCCTGGCGCGAGACGCCTGACGCAGAAGACATCTCCGCGTCAGGCGTCCGCCGTCTGGCGTCCGGCGCATGTTATTTCTTCTCAAACACCGCGATGGATTCCACGTGGGTGGTGTGAGGAAACATATCGATCACACCCGCCGCTTTCAGACGGTACCCCAGGGCGGTGAGTTCCCCGGCATCGCGCGCCAATGTAGCCGGATTGCAGGATACATAGACGATCCGCTTCGCACCAAAGCGGGGCATCAGTTTCATCATTTCCAGCGCGCCGGTGCGCGGCGGGTCAATCAGGACACGATCATACTTGCAGTTGGCCCAGCTTTGCCCGGCCACATCCTGACTCAGATCCCAGGCGTGGAAGTCCAGGTTTTCCAGGCCATTGCGGCGGGCATTTTCGTAGCCACGTTCGACCATGGCCCTGCTCACTTCCACGCCCACCACCTTGCTGGCCCGCTTGGCCGCCGGGATGGTGAAGTTCCCCAGGCCACAGAACAGATCCAGCACGGTGTCGTCCGGGGAGATCTCCAGCAAGTCCAGTGCCAACGGCACCATCTTGCGGTTGATCTCCGCGTTTACCTGGGTGAAATCCGTGGGATGGAAGGCCAGTTCCACATCGGCGGAGGGGTGGCGGTAGTGGAGCCGCTCTTCGTTCTCCGCCCCGGTGAGCGCCGGCCAGATACGATGCACGGTACTTTCGTTACCAGGCTGCAGGTACAGGTGCCACCCCAGAGGCTGACAGAAATCCAGGAAGGCCTGTTGATCCTCATCGGGCAGCGGGTCCAGATGGCGGATGATCAACGCCACCTCGTCGTCGCCGGCGGCCAGCTCGATCTGCGGAATGCGGCTGCGGCTCTTGAGGCCATGCATCAGGGTACGCAGGTCTGACAGGCGATGGCCCACGGATGGAATCAGCACTTCGCACTGCTGCAGCTGGGCGATGAAGCTGTTGCGCTTTTCCCGGAAGCCCACCAGGGTTTCGCCTTTGGCTTCCACGTATTTTACGCCCATGCGGGCCTTGCTGCGGTAGCCGGTGACCGGGCCGGTAAGCGGTGCCAGCCATTCTTTCGGTTCCAGCCCACCGAAGTGCTGCAGTTGCTCGCGCAGTACGGCTTCCTTGCGGGCGAGCTGCACATCCGGGTTCATGTGCTGCAGACTGCAGCCACCGCACAGGGTGCTGTGCTGGCACGGGGGCTCGACCCGATCCGGCGAGGCCTGAACAATTTCTACTGCCTTACCCTCGTCGAATTTGCTGCGCATGTAGGTGAACTTAAACATCACCTCTTCGCCGGGCAGGGCGTTGTCGATAAAGGTGGTCTTGCCATCACGGCGGGCAATGCCGCGGCCGTCGTGGCTGAGTGATTCAATGCTGGCGGGTTCCGGGGTTTCCGGTAGCTGCTTGCGTTTTCGGGCCATGAAGATCTCTTGTCATCGATTATGCTGTTGGAGCCTTGCTTGCAAGGCGAAGGGGTATACCGGGCCCTTCGCCTTGCAAGCAAGGCTCCAACGAATTCTTGGGAGGGCTGGTTAACCCTGCCAGGCTTCCAGGAAGCCGAGGAAGTGCGGATGGCCTTCGGCTTTCAGGTAATCCTTCAGCAGGGTCAGTTCCTGCTCGTAGCCGGTGGGGTCCAGTTCGCCGCGCATCAGCTGAAAGCGCAGATAGACCAGCCATGTGTTGAGCACGTCGGTTTCGCAGTAGTCGCGAATGCCCTTGAGGTTACCTTCCTGGAAGGCATCGAATACCTTGCCGCCGCTCATGCCCATCTTGCCGGGAAAGCCCAGCAGGGTGGCGATCTGGTCCAACGGGGCGTTGGCCCGGGCATTGAACAGGGCCAGCTGATCCATCAGGTCCAGATGGCGCTGGTGGTAGCGGCTGAGGTAGTTGTTCCATTTGAAGCTGGAGTCTTCATTACCGGTTTCCCAGTAACGACGGGCCTGCACGCCATGCTTGAGCGCCCGGTAGTGCAACACCGGCAGATCAAACCCGCCCCCGTTCCAGCTCACCAGGTTCGGCGTGAAGCGATCGATGCCGTCGTAGAAGCGCTCAATCAGCTCCTTCTCCGTGCTGTCTTCGTCTCCCAGGGACCAGACTTTGACGCCCTGGGTGGAGCGCAACACCACGGAAATGGCGACGATACGGTGCAGGTGCAGGCGCAGGAATTCGGTGCCATTTTCCTGGCGGCGCAGGTTCAACAGGGCACTGGCTGTGTCCTTGTCGTTCAGACCGTCCAGGTCATAGATGCGTCGTCCACCGTCCAGGTCGGGGATGGTCTCGATATCGAATACCAGTACGTTCATTCAGCTCTCCAAAATGGCAAGGGCCCGCTTCAGGTAGCGGGCATCCAGCGTCAGGCTTCTTGCTGGAACACCCCCGTGGACAGGTAACGGTCGCCGCGGTCACAGATGATGGCCACGATGACGGCGTTTTCAAGCTCTTCACTCAGGCGCAGGGCCCCGGCAACGGCACCGCCGGAGGAGACACCACAGCTAATGCCCTCTTCCCGGGCCAGCCGGCGCATGGTGTGTTCGGCCAGGGCCTGATCCATATCCATTACCCGATCTACCCGGGAGTCATCGTAGATGGACGGCAGGTATTCCTTCGGCCAGCGACGGATGCCGGGGATGGACGAGCCTTCAGTGGGCTGCAGGCCGACAATCTGGATCGCCGGATTCTGCTCTTTCAGGTACATGCTGCAGCCCATGATGGTACCGGTGGTGCCCATGGAGCTGACAAAGTGGGTAACGCCACCGTCGGTATCACGCCAGATCTCCGGGCCGGTGCTTTCATAATGGGCCATGGGATTGTCCGCGTTGGCGAACTGGTCCAGCACCCTGCCCTCGCCCCGGGCCTGCATGGCCTGGGCCAGATCACGAGCGCCTTCCATGCCCTCTTCCTTGGTCACGGAAATCAGCTCGGCGCCGTAAGCTGCCATGGCGTCGCGGCGTTCCTGGCTCTGGTTGGCGGGCATGATCAGTTTCATGCGGTAGCCACGCATGGCGGCGGCCATGGCCAGGGCAATACCGGTGTTACCGCTGGTGGCTTCGATGAGGGTATCGCCGGGTTTGATCTCGCCCCGCGCTTCGGCCTTCATGATCATGTTCAGGGCCGGACGATCTTTCACCGAGCCTGCAGGATTGTTGCCTTCCAGCTTCACCAGAATGGTATTGGTGGTGTCGCCCGGCATCCGCTGCAGGCGAACCAGGGGCGTATTGCCCACGGTCTGTTCGATGGTTTTATGGTTCATGGCGCGCATTGTACCTAAAGCGACAACACGCAACACGCTTCATGTACCCAACGGCATACTGGACATTGGCGGGTAAACACCCGTTGGAACGTAGCGCAGCGGAGTAACGCCCGGCAGGGCGGCGAAGCGAATAACCTTGCTCGCAAAGCGAAGGCCACAATCTGCTGCCGTGCCTGCTGGCAACCCTTCGCCTTGCGAGCAAGGCTTCAACGGCTGCTCAAACGAAATGGCAGGGTCCGTGGCAGCTGCCCCTATCTCAGGCATAATGGGCGAAAACAACAGCAAGAACGGGGATTCATGGTCAACCAAAGCCTGCGCTCACGCCTGATGTTCATGGCCATTTTACCCGCTCTGATGGCGGCGCTGGTGGTGGGTGGCTATTCCCTGGTGAATCGGCTGGTGGATGTGCGCGATACCAATGCCCAGCGCCAGCAGCTGGTGACCGACAGCTTTGCCGCCCGCCTGGAAAGCACCCCCATCACTGACACTGCTCGCCAGCAACAGTTGTTGCGCCAGTTGCTGGAAGCCGAAGACGTGCGTGCTGCCACTCTGAACTTCAGTGGTGATAATCCTACTCTCCATGCCGGGCCAAGACTGCGTCCGGTCACCAGCATTAATCAGAAAGACAGTCGGCAACGGCTGGTTACCGATACCAGCTGGCAACTGACCCGCAATATCAACCCCGGGGAACCGGCCATCTTAACTGTGGAATTTACCCGCCAGGGGGAATACGTCTCGACCCTTGAAGGGCTGATCACCGTGATTCTGGTGATGGTGGGCCTGATGCTGTTGGCCATGGTGCCCGCTCTGCGCTTTTCCCACCAGCTGACAAACCCGATCGGGGAAATGGTGGCAGCCGTGCGGCGCATTCGCGACGGTGACCTGAGCATGGCCATTCATACTCAGGCCAAGGGGGAGCTGGCAGACCTGGAGACCGCCCTGCGCCAGATGGTGTCGGCCCTGGCCGATGCCCAGACCGAGCTGCAGCAGAACGTGGACCAGGCTACCCAGGATCTGCGCGAAACCCTGGAAACCATCGAGATCCAGAATATCGAGCTGGACATGGCCCGCAAGGAAGCGCTCAAGGCCAGCCAGATCAAGTCGGAATTCCTGGCCAACATGAGCCACGAAATCCGCACCCCGCTCAATGGCATCATCGGCTTTACCAAGCTGCTGGAAAAATCCTCCATGAGCCCCCGGCAGCAGGATTACCTGGGCACCATTCACAAGAGCGCCGATTCGCTGCTGGCGATCATCAACGACATTCTGGATTTCTCCAAGATCGAGGCAGGCAAGCTGTCGCTTGAGCATACCCCGCTCAACCTGCACGATCTGATCGAGGATGTGCAGACCCTGCTGGCCCCCATGGCTCAGGACCGGGGCCTGGAACAGGCTGCCATCATCTACTCCGATGTGCCGGTGAACCTGCTCGGTGACCCGCTGCGTATCCGCCAGGTGCTCACCAATCTGCTCAGCAATGCCATCAAGTTCACCGAGCAAGGCTCGGTGGTGGTACGCGCCATGCTGGAGGAAGACCGGGGTGCAGAGGCGATTATCAAGCTGACGGTGACCGATACCGGCAACGGCCTGAGCCAGGAGACGCAGAAAAATTTATTCAGCGCCTTTACCCAGGCAGACCAGAGTGCCCGCCGCCAGGAAGGTGGCACTGGCCTGGGGCTGGCCATCAGTAAACGCCTGGTGGAAGGCATGGGCGGCGAGATCGGCATCGACAGCAGTGAGGGCCAGGGGTCCACCTTCTGGTTCACCCTGCGTGCTGAGCGGGACCCGAAACAGCGCCCGTCTCCCCATCTGGAACACTTCCGGGGCCGCACAGTGACGCTGGTGGAAACCGACGAATATGGCCGACTCGGTCTGTATCACATGCTCAGCCACTGGCAGATGCGCATCAACGAATTCCACAGTCTGGATGACCTGATGGCCGCGCTGGACCGGGGGGAACTGGTCAACAGTGATTTTCTCATCGTGGGCCTACCCGCCCACCCGCAAAAACAGAGCATGCAGCCAGTTCTGGATAATCTGGCCGCCCTGGGCCAGCCCATGCTTGCCCTGAGCAATAACCCGGAAACCGTGTGCCGCTGGCTGGAGCACTATCCCCATTGCCAGGTGCAGGGCAAACCGGCCACCCGCCAACGTCTGTTCAACGCCCTGCTGGCCTTGAGTGGCGAACTGGATAGCAGTGAGCTGGATGCCCACACCGACAACCGGCTAGATTACCCGGTATCGGTCATGTTGGTTGACGATCACCCTGGTAACCTGAAACTGGCCAGGGTCTTTCTGGAAGAGTTGGGCGCCATCGTCACGCCCTGTGACAGCGGCCAACAGGCTCTGGATGCATTTCGCGACCAGGAGTTCGATCTGGTGTTCATGGACATCCAGATGCCGGGCATGGATGGCAAGGCCACGACGGCCAGAATACGCGAACTGGAAACCCCCGGTTGCCACACCCCCATCGTTGCCCTGACCGCTCACGCCCTGGAAAGCGAACGCCGGGATCTGCTCGACAGTGGTCTGGATGACTATCTGAGTAAACCGATTACCGAAGGGCAGCTTCGCCACACTCTGGAACAGTGGGTAATGGAAAAGCCTCACCAGCCCCTGCCCGATTCAGGGGAAGATAGTGAACCGGACAACGACAAGGTATTCGATGAGGACCTGGCCCGCCGCCGTGCCGGTGGCCGGCAATCGCTGGCCGATGAAATGCTGAAAATGCTGTTGGACAGTCTGTCAGAAGACCGGCCGGCCATTTCTTCTGCCTTCGACAGTGGCGACCAGGAAACCCTGCTGGAACGCGTTCATAAACTCCACGGCGCCACCCGTTACTGTGGCACCCCACGCCTGGAGACAGCAGCGAAGACCCTGGAAGAAGCCCTGAAAACCGGCACCGGCCGGGAGTCCCTGGCACCAATGGTCTCGGCACTCTGTGACGAGATCTGCGCGCTGGAGCATCTATGGCAGGATCAGGGGGAGGAAGTGTCTAGCTACTAGCTTCTAGCTTCGACGCGGGCTCCGCCGTGCAGGCTCAAGGTGCGTTGCCGCGCCTGTAGGAGCGGCGCTAGAGCCGCTAACCGAGCGTAGCGAGGTGACAAAGATCAATCTGGCCGCCATTCTTTCTGAAACCTGTCGAGCTCTGAGATTCCTGATCGCCCTGCGGGCGATTCCCGTGCAAGCGCGGTTCGCCATGCAAGCATAGCTCCTACAGCGGCTTCGTAGAAATGCCGAGGTCCTGGGAACTTTCCAGACCTTCCCTATCCAATCGAGCGTAGCTCGTAGCTCGTAGCTCGTAGCTCGTAGCTCGTAGCTCGTAGCTCGTAGCTCGTAGCTCGTAGCTCGTAGCTCGTAGCTCGTAGCTCGTAGCTCGTAGCTCGTAGCTCGTAGCTCGTAGCTCGTAGCTCGTAGCTCGTAGCTCGTAGCTCGTAGCTC